>Ga0067045_1002893_pt1 | contig 67166 bp, 62 predicted proteins | sample TerdegcTABiofilm_FD_59184 | JGI IMG/M metagenome (GOLD analysis project Ga0067045, IMG submission 59184) | Combined Assembly of (Gp0054472, Gp0054536) Wastewater bioreactor microbial communities from Singapore -Terephthalate degrading...
AAATATCCCGATATCATCTGGACCGAGCGTATCCGGTTCAGCGGTTTCATTGATGTGCCTGATTCGCTTGGTGTGACCCGGGCACAGGTACCAATTACCGGTTTAGCAGTTGACCTGACAACGGGTTCGGTTGAACATCAACTTCTGCAGTTGAATAAGGCGCTGGTGCGGGGCAGGGTTCCGGAAAAGAACCGGGAGATTTTGCTCAGCGAAGATTTGTGCCAGCGGCTGGCAATCGCTCCGGGTGCGCGAGTTAGTCTGATATCAATGACCGCCGAGGGCGGTATGGCAATTACGGATTTCACTCTTGCGGGTACGGTGCGGTTTGGTGTCACCGCTTTAGACCGGAGTATGGTTATTGGCAAATTAGAAGGGGTGCAGGAGGCGTTCGGGCTTGAAGATCGGGCGAGTGAAATTGTGGGATTTTTTGCTAATAGGGTTTATGATGACCGGCGCGCGGTGCAAATCGCCCAGGAGTACAACGCGGGTTTGAGCAGCAGTGAAGATGATTTTGTGCCGGTGATGAGGCCCTTGCGCGAGGCGAGCGATTTAGGTTCGCTTATAGACATCGTTTCGGGCGCAACCGGCTTGATTGTCCTGATATTCATCATGGCGATGGCGGTGGTACTATGGAATGCTGGATTGATGGGTTCACTCCGGCGCTATGGTGAGATTGGCATCCGGTTAGCGCTGGGTGAGTCTAAACCGGCGCTTTACCTTTCACTCCTTGCCGAGGCGTTTTTTATCGGGCTTATCGGTTCGGTTGCGGGCACACTTATCGGGCTGGTGCCGGCTTATTATCTACAGAAGGTCGGTCTTAACATCGGCGGGATGATGAGAAATAGCACGGTGGTAATAAGTGAGGTGCTGCGTGCCCGGATTACACCGGCGAGTTTCTTTGTCGGGTTTTTACCTGGGCTAATTGCAACCTTCCTGGGCAGTGCGATTTCCGGGCTGGGGATTTTCCGGCGTTCAACCGCTCGGCTGGCAAAGGAGTTTTCCGAATAAGCATCATTTTATCTCTGTTTTGTCAGCGGGTTAGCTGCCCGATATTAACAGGCTATCACCACTTTTTGATTTCGTTCAGTTCGCAGGATTGTCAATTGTAATTGCCCGGATACGGGGCTAAACTTCTTTGCAGTACTTGCTGAAATTCAGTGGGTTCTGTTTTCTGGTTTTGCCGGTGCAGGTTATCGCTCCTGGTCCGAACCCGATAACCGGTTTGGCACCGGCTAAGGTTAAAAGGTGTTTGTTTTCTTTTTCGGGTAAGGCGAAGTGTCCGGGCAAGAACTGGTTATATTCCCCATTCAGTTTTTCAGCCAATTCAGGGCTAACTGGTGCAGGGTAAAATATGATGTGGTCGGGTTTGAGCGCGAGGATGCGGGTTAAGGTTTCTTTTGGGATTGAGGCGGGCAGTTCAAACCCAACCGAGAAGAAATCGCTACCACGCAGAATGAGAAAGTCGTTTTCGGCGCAATTCTGGGCATCGGTGTTGACCCGCAGTGTCACCTGGTCAAATCCGGACTCGCGCAGGACCTTTGCCCGTGCCAAATCTACGGTGTCGGGTAAAACGATTAATGTCTGTTCTTCAGGTTGGATGACAAGGTGGTCGTAAAGCGCCTGCAAAATCCGATACAACTGGTCTAAGGTGAGACAGGACGGTCCGCAGCCACCAAAGTAGATGGTAGTAAAGGTAAGTTTGCGATAGGTTTTACTTCGGCTACGAATCTCGTGAACAACGGTGCTGACAAACCTTTCCGCATCTTCTGGTGTATAAGGCAAAGGCTGGGTGCCAAATCGCCAGTCCGGCTCTTTGCCGAAAGGGACGGTGACGGTGATGCCGGACAAAGGTTTAACGGACGATTCTGCCAATTCGGTTGAACCTGATTGCCCAGGGTGAGATGATGATGCGGGCGATGTTGGGAGCGGCGCTGGAGGAGAAGTAAAGGACGAGCGGTTTTCCCCGGAGATAGCGCAGGGAAAGTGGTCCCCAGAATCGGGAGTCTTCAGAGTTGTCGCGGTTGTCGCCCATAGCGAAGATGTGTCCCTCGGGCACAACCACCGGTCCAAAGTTGTCCCGGACATAGGGCGAAAGTTCTGTGCGGTAGAAACTGCGTTTTTCCCAGAGGTCCTGGAACTCGGGCTGCAACTCCTGAGGTAAAGGAGGCAGGGTGTAGTAAAACTTGTGGACCGCATAGGCGGCGGTCTCTTTTTTGCCGTTGATAAACAGTTCTTTGTTGCGCACTTCCACAGTGTCACCGGCAACCGCAACGCACCTTTTAACAAAGTTGCGCGGGGTGTACCAGGTGAAGAAGTTGGTCTGTTTGTCCCAGAACAATGGTAGCAGAGGAAGCCAGGAAGGGAAGATGCGGACATAACGGTCTGGGTGCAGGGAGTCTAACGGCATATCCGGATCAACCGGAAACCGGAAGATGACGATGTCACCGCGTTTCGGGTTAGAGATGGGGATAAGGGTGCGGTCGGTAAAAGGGATTTTGACCCCATAGACGAATTTGTTAACGAGCATAAAGTCGCCAACAAGAATGGTGTCCTCCATTGAACCGGTGGGCACCATAAACGCCTCAACGAGGAATGAGCGAATCAGCAGAACGGCGATGATGACCGGGGTCCACTCGCGAAAGAACCGCTTTACACCGCTGCCAAATCCATCAGCCATAACAGGTTAGTTTAGAAAAGGGGCAGTTAAAGTCAAGCATCTGGGAAGGCGGTAATGACAGTTTTCCATTACTGTTGACCCGGATACAGATGCGGGTAAAATGAAGTTGTGAAGGTTAAAGCGGTCTGTTTGCTATCGGGCGGGCTGGACTCTATTCTTGCCTGCCGGGTGATTCTGGACCAGGGGGTTCAGGTTTTTGGTTTGAACTTTGTCAGTCCATTCTGCACCTGCACCAAAAAAGGGTGTCGGCATGAGGCACGGCGGGCAGCAGAGCAGTTGGGTATCCCTTTGAAGGTGGTGGCAAAAGGTGAGGAGTACATCCAGATGATAAAAAAGCCGAAACACGGTTACGGTTCGGCGATGAACCCGTGCATTGACTGCCGGATATTCATATTTACCCGGGCAAAAGATTATATGGAGGAGATTGGCGCCCAGTTTGTGGTCACTGGTGAGGTTTTAGGTGAAAGGCCTATGTCCCAGCATTTACAAGCGTTGAAGTTGATTGAGCGGGAGTCCGGGCTTCAGGGCAGGGTTTTGCGCCCGTTATCGGCAAAACTGCTTGAGCCGACGATTCCCGAGATGGAGGGTTTGATAGACCGGCAGAAACTTTTAGCGATTCAGGGGCGTTCGCGCAAACCACAGATTGCCCTTGCGGAAAATTACGGCATCAAAGATTACCCCTGTCCTGCAGGTGGCTGCCTTTTGACCGAGAAAAACTTTGCCCGGCGGTTAAAGGATGCGTTTGCCCATAACGAAGATACCTTACTGGATATGAAGTTGTTAAAGTTGGGCAGGCACTTCCGGCTGCCTTCGGGGCGTAAGGTGGTTGTAGGCAGAAATGAACTGGAAAACAGGGCACTGACCAATCTGGTTGATGCCCGCGATGTGGTGATTGAGCCGGTTGATGTCGCAGGACCGGTGGTTGTTGTCTGGCGTGGTGGTGATGAGGATGATGTCCAGATTGCTGCCCGGCTTTGCGCCCGGTACTCTGATGGCAAAAACCTGCCCCGGCTTAAGGTGCGGGCAGGTTTCAGGGTTTTTGAGGTTGCCCCGCTTGAAGAAGAGAAGACCCAGGAGTTACGGGTCGGTTGAACCAATCGGCTTATTGAGACAACTGTATATATTGCAAGGGGTTATAAATTCAGTATAATTTATTAGATGAGGGCGGTTCAGTTTAGCGTGGTCAGTTTCCCTAAATTACAACAGGATAAAGAACTTTTGCGGTTAAGGGAGAGGTTTGCACCGGGTGTATTTCAACTGGAGCCCTACATTCCGGTGGTCTTGCCCTGGGTACCAGTTGAACTGGGTGATGTGGTTGCAGTGGTAAACTGTTTAAGTGAAACGAGGAGAAAATTGCACCCGATTGCGATTGTCTGCGACAACTGGCATCGTAAAGGGGAACTCCTGCTTGGTGATGTGACCGAGGGGCAGGAGGCGGTGCTAAATTTGCGGAAAGGGATTACCGGTGTCGAGCCGGTTCCTTTGATAAAGGATGATGATAAGAATGTTTATCTTGTAGTGTGCCAGGTTCCTGATGAGGATAAGTGGGGTCCTTTGCTTAAAGAGGCACAAAATGTTGGCAGGAGTTTAGGAGTTCTTGATTCTGTGGTACTCATCCGTACGATGCCGGACGGTTCCTGGCAGCGGGTGGCAAACTTTCCTTTTGGTGTCGGCAGGGTTGATTTTTATGAACAGTTGGTGGGATAAACACAAAACAGTCTTGACCCGAAAAATCCAGACCTGAACACAAATGTCCACAACCTGAAACCCTCCAAAACGACAACCTCCTGAAAAATAGTCTCTTACAATTCTGGCATACTGCTTGCCATTATTTCAGGCGATGGTAAGTAAAAAATCAAAAACAGGAGGTAAAAAATGAAGAAACTGCTTGCGTCCGTTGTAATCGGGATTCTTGTCGGCAGCGTGTTTGCCGGTACCGGCGGTATTGCCGGAAGGGTAAGCAATGTGGCAACCGGTGAGCCTGTTGTCAATGCGATTGTTACCGCTTGCAGCGACAGCCTGCCTGCAGGCCGAGCGGTGACCAATGAACAGGGTGAATACCTGATTGAAGGGCTTAATCCGGGTGAGTACCGGGTGATAGCACGGGCACGCGGTTTTGTTCCGGCACACTCGCCAGTTCTCGTGGTGGTTCGGGAGGGCAATATCACCGAGGGTGTGGATTTGCGGTTAAGACCTTTACCAAGACGGACCGGCGCGATTAGCGGTAGAGTTGTGGACCGTATTACGCGGGAGCCTTTACGGGGTGCGGTGGTGATTGTGCGCAATCAGGCGGTAACCCGTCGGGCACGAACCGACCGCAACGGCTACTACATCATCCGCGGATTAGGTCCGGGAAGGTATCAGGTGGCGGCAAAGGCGCGGCGCTATTTTGGCGAGGTTTTACCTGACCCGGTTGAGGTTGTTGAGGGCGAGGTTACGGAAAACATCAACTTTGCTCTGCAGCCCAAGCCCCGGCGTGGTGGTATTTCCGGTCAGGTGGTTGATGTTAAAGCCGGGAGCCCGATTGCCGGAGTGCTGATTACCGCTTTAGGTCCACAGGGTAGCGGTTTTGCCCGAACCAATGGCAATGGGTTTTACCAGATTGTCGGGCTTGAGCCCGGTCGTTATACGGTTTCGGCAACTAAGCCCGGTTATCAGGCGGCAACCTATCCCGAGCCGGTTGAGGTCAATGCCGGTGAGTTAACCCGGGGAATTGACTTTCGACTGCAACCGTTGCGTAATAACCATACTGATACCTATACCTATTGAACAATGATTAGATTTATACCCTCTGGCGGTGGCACGCCAGAGGGTATACTTTTCATTGACAAAATTGTGGCTTAATTTATCCTCTAATGGCGAATTGGGTTACATCCCGGGGTTATTTTAACAGGTTAAACAGGAGGCAATGGCATTATGCGGAAAGGAATTGTATCTCTGTTATTGGGGTGTTTTTCCTTGCTGGCTGAAGAGGGCGCCCGCTATTTGATTATTGCCCCGGATGCGTTTGTTTCAGCCGCCATTCCTCTTGCCCGCTGGAAGACTGCAAAAGGTATGCTGGCAAAGATTGTGCCGACGAGTGAAACCGGAACTGACACCGCCTCTATTCGCAGTTACATTCGCAATGCATGGAACAACTGGGAGATTCCGCCTGAGTATGTTTTACTTCTCGGGGGTCCTACTTTTATTCCGAGCCTAAACTACAACAACGACAACTACTTCGGCGATATGACCGGAGATTACCTGATGGAAATTCCGGTGGGAAGGTTTCCGGCACTGACGCTGCGCGATTGCAGCACATTTGTTGCCAAAGTACTCGTACGAAAATCCACCGGCCGACATTGATACCTTGTGGTTTTACAAAGGAACAACCGTGGTTCGGGAAGATGTCCCCCCAGACTCTTTTTATCAAAAGGATGCGAGTATTTTGCGCCAGTACTGGATAGACCGGGGTTTTGTTCTGGCAGAGAGTTTGTGCGACCTTTATGGCGACTCGAGCCGGGAGGTGAATGCCGCAGCCCACGAAGGCAGGCTTTTTATAGCATATCGGGGTAGTGGTGTCAGCACTTGGTACTCTCCTTTCAACGCGGTGGATGCAAGCGGTTGGGGGAATGGGGCGAAAATGCCGGTGGTAGTCAGCGGTACCTGTGCGACAATAACTCTGGCACCGGGTGAGTCGATGTACGGTGACCGGTTTGTGCGTGCCGGTTCACCAAGCGCGCTGGGCGGGGCAATTGCGTTTTTCGGAACCACCCGTTCGGGCAATCACCTTTCCCGCTACCGCAGCGCCTGTTTTCGAGGGTTTTTCCATTCACTTTACCATGAGGGGGAGTACCGGCTGGGAAAAGCGGCACTGCGCGGTAAGTTCTGGGTTGACTCAATTTATCGAAACGAGGCTCGTTATCTTGAATGGAATTTGTTAGGCGACCCGGAACTTAATGTTTGGACCGGACCGATTAGAATTCCCCAGGTAGAACACGATTCGGTTATTTTGCGAAAGCCCCAGGAGTTTGTGGTCACGGTGCGGGTTGGCGGCACACCGCTACCCAATGCGGTTGTCTGTGTGTCAATGGATTCAACAATCTATGAGTACACCAGCACGAATGGTCAGGGTCAGGCGATTTTTAACCTCAATCCGGTCAACACCGGCGCGCTTCAGGTTGTTGTTACGGGCAGAGACATTAGACCATATCTTGGCACCTGTAATGTTGTGGCAAATGATGTCGCCTGCACAGCAATTCTGGCGCCGGTTGGGGTGGTAGATTCGGGCATTGGTGTGACACCGGTGGTGAAACTTTTCAATTACGGTAGCAGGATAGAAAGTTATCCGGTACGGCTCAAGATTGGCACCCATTACAATCATGCGGAGACGGTTTATTTTCATCAGCCAAACACGGAAAACGAGTTGATTTTTCCCCGATGGTATGCCCGGGAAAGGGGCAGTTTGGTGGTCAGTTGTTCAACCGAACTGATAAACGATGTGGTGCCAGAAAATGACCGGGACACGGGTGCAGTTTTTGTGCGGGTGCGCGATGTGGCGGTGTCAAGGGTTTTGGTGCCCACCGACCGGTATCCAGAAGGAAGTGTGATTACGCCGGGGGCAGCAGGGTGGAACCGGGGGAATGTAAATGCCACATATCAGATTTGGATGGTGATTAGCAACGCTCAAGGACAACGGGTTTACAGCGACCAGCGGAATGTTGTGAATCAGCCCCCGGGCGATTCAGAACTGGTCGTTGCCTTTGCACCCTGTTCACTGGGTAGCGGCGGCAAATGGGCGGTGCGGTGCAGTGTCTATTATCCCTTTGACCAGATGACCGGCAACAACATTCTGGAGGGTGAGTTCTGGGTAACACCAGTATGGCAATCCGGCTGGCAGGAGGCATCACCGATGCCCGCAGGACCTTCGGGTGCGGCGGTAAAGGACGGCGGTTGGCTTGCGGTAGATGAAAATTCGGGTGTGATTTATGCGGGCAAAGGGAACAAAACAGGGGACTTTTATGCTTACGAACCTTTCACCGATACCTGGCGTCTCTTGACGCCCGTTTTGCCGGGAAGAGAAGGGCGATTGCCGAGAAAAGGTGCCCGGGGTGTTGCTGATGGCGCGGGGAAAGTGTATCTAACAAAAGGAAACAGTACGCGGGGTTTCTGGCGCTATCATCGAGTTGAAGACCGCTGGGAACAACTGGCTGATATTCCACCGGGTAATAGCGGTAAAGGGGTAAAAGGGGGCGGTGATATGGTATATCTAACAAGGAACGACACTGGGTATATTTACCTGTTAAAAGGTTACTACAGCGACTTTCTCCGTTACAATACGGAAATCGGTGAATGGAGTTTGCTTCCTGATGCCCCGCCCGGCAAGTGGAAAGAGGGTTCCTGGCTGGTATACGATGGTGCTAACAGTCTGTATGCCCATCGGGCAAACAGTGAAGAGTTATGGGTTTTTGACCTGAATGCCAACCAATGGAGCACAACGCCGTTGCCGGGCATTCCCCGGCAGAGCATGCGGACCGGTAAGAGTAAAAAGTCCAAGGATGGCGGTGCTGGCGCGTATTACGATGGGAGTATTTACGCCCTGAAAGGCGGTAATACCGTTGAGTTCTGGTGTTATCGGATTGTTGATGCCCGCTGGGAAGAACTTGATACCATTCCCCAGCTGGGTTCAACAGGGAAAAAGAAGCGGGTTAAAGCCGGAGGCGATATCGCCCATTTTGGTGGGGGCGTGTTTTTTGCCCTGAAAGGCAACAAGACCTTAGAACTGTGGCGCTATGTACCGGCGGCAGGTTTAACCCGTGCGCCGGCATTGCCCATGCAAGGGGTTTTGAGCGTAAAGAGTACCGGAAAAGGTGGACAATCAATGCCGACGGTATTAAACCCGGCGGTGCTGGAACGGTATTTAGCCGGTCGGGCAAGCCAGCACGTGGGCAAAATTGTAAAGGTATGGATGTTTGATATTACCGGCCGGCTGGTGTTACAGTGGCAGGCAATGAGTTCGTTTAATACCGCAGCGAGCCCGGGGGGTAGTTTAGCACCCGGTGTTTACTTCTTGCGGTTTGAAACCGATGCCGGATACAAAGGTGTAAGTAAAGTAACGGTGGTGCGGTGATAGAAGAGGTGTAGTCGAGGGAGTACTTCCGGTGCGACGGTTCACCATCTATGCGCTGATATTGACGGTGCTGGTGATTGCGGTGTTCAATGTTCACGGCTGGCTGGTTTTGTCCCGGAGTCGGGCGGCGCTGGAAGAGGAGTTAGGCAACCGGCTGGAAACCCTGGCAAAGACGATTGCGACCCAGTTGCGCGACGAAGAGTTCACACCGGAAAGGGTACGGGCCCTGAATGAGACGATGAACGAAGCGGACCTGTTCAACATCTTTCTGGTTGATGAGAGTTTGCGGTATGTTTTCAATGTGCGGGAGCCCGAAGCGGCAGGAACAAGCGACCCGGCACTGGAACTGGATGCCACGGAAATTTTATCCGCCTTCAGCGGAATGCCAACCCGGACCCGGCTGTTTGCGGCTGGACCTTACTACCTGAAGACCGCATATGCCCCGGTTTACAGTGCTCGTGGTACGATTGACCGGGTACTCGGGGTTGAGGCGGATGCGAGGTTTTTCCGTAACCTCACCCTTTATCGTAATTCGCTCTTGTTCATCAACGGGTTAAGTTTACTGGCGCTGGTGGCGCTGGTGTTGGCTCTGGTCAGTGTTGCCCGGCACGCACTGAAACTGGAACAGGCTGCGGCGCGCGCCAGCACCTTTGCCCTGCTTGGTGAGATGGCAGCAGCACTGGCACACGAAATCCGCAACCCGCTCGCCACCATTCTCGCGGCAACAGATCGGTTAAGGATTCGCTACGGTGCCGAAAACGACCAGACATTTGATTACATCCGGGAGGAGGTGGAACGGCTTAACCGGACCCTGACAAACTATTTGAGTATCGGCGCGGGCAAGTTAGGTGAAATGGAGGAGGTTGAACTGGGGGCGGTTATTAACCAGGTTCTCCTCAGTATGGAGGAGGAGTTGAATCGTAACGGGGTGCGGATTGAAAATCGGCTGGAACAGTTGCCCAGGGTTCGGGGGTCAGAACTCCAGTTGCGCCAGGTTTTTATGAATCTGTTTCTCAACGCCCTGCAGGCACAGCCCCGGGGCGGTTTGCTGAGAATTGAGGGAAAAACCGTGGAGAAAGGTGGCAGGAGATGGTTGGTGGTTATGATTACCGACCATGGTCCCGGGATACCAAAGGAGTACCAGAAGCGGGTGTTTGAGCCGTTCTTCACGACCAAAGAGAAGGGGAGCGGGCTCGGGCTATTTGTGGTACGGCGGATTGTTGAGATGCATCAGGGCGCGGTGCGGTTGACAAGTACGCCGGAGCAGGGTACAACCGTGGCGGTGTGGTTGCCGGTATGAAGATTTTACTGGTGGACGATGAGCGGCGGTTCTGCGAGATGACCGCGGAAAACCTGCGTGCCCTCGGTTATGAGGTGAAGCCGGTTTTCAGTGGTGAAGAGGCGGTCCAGATTCTTGAACAGGAGAAGTTTGATGTGGTGATTACCGACCTGAAGATGGTGCCGGTGGATGGAATGGCGGTTCTAAAAAAGGCGAAGAAGGTAAATCCGCAAGGCGATGTGGTGGTCATCACCGGCTACGGCACGATTGCAGGGGCGGTGGCAGCGATGAAACAGGGTGCGTTTGACTTCATCACGAAGCCGGTGGCGCTGGACCACTTGCAGGCGGTGCTGGAGAAGATTGCGGAGCATCAGAAGACGAGAGAGGAAAACCGGCAGTTGAAAGAGGAGTTGAAACAGACGAGCCGGTTTGCCGAACTGGTTGGTGATAGCCCGGCACTGGCGCGGGTTAAGAGTTTGATTGCCAAGGTGGCGCCGAGCGATGCTACGGTGCTCATCACTGGAGAAAGCGGCACGGGCAAAGAACTGGTGGCGCGGACGATTCACCGTTTGAGCAAGCGGGCGCAAAACCCGTTTGTCGTGATGCATGCAGCAGCGCTACCTGAGACCCTGCTGGAGTCGGAACTTTTCGGGTATGAAAAAGGGGCGTTCACCGGCGCGACGGGCCGGAAATCGGGCCGGCTGGAGCAGGCACAGGGAGGAACAATTTTTCTTGACGAGATTGGTGAAATTACCGCATCGTTTCAGGTAAAACTGCTGCGCTTTCTCCAGGACAGAAGTTTTGTCCGTCTGGGCGGCAGGGAGACGATAACAGTTGATGCCCGAATTGTGGCGGCAACAAACCGGAACTTGCCGGAAGAGGTCCGAGCGGGCAGGTTTCGGGAGGACCTTTACTACCGGCTGGCGGTGTTTCCGATTCATCTGCCACCGCTGCGCGAGCACAAAGAGGACATTCCGGCGCTTGCCCGACATATCCTGAACCGGCACGGTTACCAGAAGGAACTTTCTTCGGAGGTGATGCAGATATTGCTGAGTTACGACTGGCCCGGCAATGTGCGGGAACTGGAGAATGTGCTGGAGCGGGCGCTGATTTTATCAGAAAAAGGGGAGATAAAACCTCAGTGTATCCAATTTCCCGAACCGGCACTCAGTTTTAAATCGGCATCAGAGGCCGCGGGCACACTCTGGGAGATGGAACGCAAGATGGTGGAAGAGGCGCTGGCGCGTGCCGGTGGTAACAAGTCAAAGGCGGCAAAACTCCTTGGTATTACGCGGCGGATGCTCTACACAAAACTGGCAAAGTTCGGGATTGAAACCGAGGATGGCGAATGAACATTTTGAGCCAGAATGGTGCAGGGATGTTCAGTCAGTGTAACAGGGGTAAACTGTTAAGTGTTATATTTCCAATAAATTGTAATTCTGGCACAGCGCTTGCTTTTAAGTAAGGCAAAGGTGGATATGAAAAGGTTTGCTCTCCTGATTTTAATCTCGCTCGGCGTGGTCCTTGCCCAGAGTCCGGAAAAGGTCGTTTCCGAACTGCGGCGGACCGATGAGGTTATTGAACGGGCACAGTTGGTTGTTGAACCGTCGGGAAACGAGGAAGCCCGGACTTTGCTGAGAAGTGCAATTGAGATTCAGAATAGCGCCTGGGAAGGTTATCGGGGCAGGCGTTATCGCTGGGCTTTGAGCCGTACTCTGGCGGCAAGGCAGCGAGCGTGGCAGGCGCTTGATATGGTGGTGAACAACCCGGAACGGGTCAGGCAGGAGATTGAACGGACCGCACAGTTGATGCAGGAGGCGGAACCGGTTGTCAATCGGGTTGAGGAACAACGGGTAAAGGATTTGTGGCAGATGGCGCGCTCGGAACAAGCAGCCGCCGAGGAAAACTTCCGGGCGCAGCGTTACCGGATGGCGTTACGATTCACCATTACCGCACGCCAGCACACCGGCACGGTGCTCAAACTGCTCAGGCAGACGCTTTCTTTGGAAAGGGTGGAACTGGAACTGGCGCGCACGGAGCGGATTCAGGAGCGGGCAAAGGGTCCAATTCAGGCGGCAAAAAATGCGCGGGCACAGGAAATGTTCAACCGGGCGGGAGAGTGGCAAGTACAGGCGCGCAACCGGTTCCGGGAGCGGTTTCTGGGCCGGGCGTTACGGTTGACCCTTGCCAGCCGGGATTTGACCCTGCGTGCTTGGGCGCTGGTCAACAAAGAGGGGAGTCCGGAGTTGTTAGAGACAACGCTGGGTGAAACTGAACGGTTGATTGAACTCTGGTCGGAAGAGTTTCAAAAGTTGAGCGATGGCGCAGCCCGAAAACTTTTTGCGCAGGCGCTTGATCACCAGCGGGCGGCCCGGGAACTGCAGAAGGCAGGAGATTTTGCCGCGGCATTGAAAGAGGCAACGCAGGCACAAAGGTTGATGAACCGGGCGCTGGAGGTTTTAGAGACCGGTAATGGGGCGCCCGATTCCGAATGATGTGCCTGTTGATTTTAATTTCCAGTCTGAACTTTAAAAACGAAGTCGGCGTAAGCGGCGACTATTTTCAGCAGCGTTACACTGTCATTGACACCGTTACAAGAGACACCAGTTCCCTTGACAGCGAATTGCGGTTGTTCTGGGATTGCTGGCTCACACCAGAAAGGGTTGAGAGTGACCGAATAGGTTTTAGCGGCGGGGGCTGGAGTGCGGGCAATGCGGTCGCATTTTCCACCCGCGCGCTGCGCGACCGGCTCAATCTGAACGGCACATTACCGATTAACCCGTGGTTGCAGTTACGCGGGGGCTACGACGGAGAACTGCGTTACTATCACCCGGGGTTTTTGCTGGTTGACAGTTCAATTTCGTATGCCTCTTACCTCAACAGCAATCTGAAAGTCGGGGTGGAGTGCGCCCTCGGCAAAGAGTTTACCTTAAACCTCAATGAGGCGCTGGAGGTGCACCGCTATCTGCCCGAAGACAGCGGGAACAACAGTTACCTTCTGAACCGGGTCCGGCTGGGCTCGGAACTAAATGTCGGTGAGGTGCTGTTTCTGGTGGGCGCTTATGGCTACAACCGGCTGTTTGTGCCCCAGAAAGCAGGCGACAACTATATTGAGCACACCTTTTATGTTGCGGGGGAAAATTACTTTGCCGGCGGTAGTCGAATTTCCCTTGACAACTACTTCACACGCCGGCGCTATCCCGAGCGGGCGGGTTCTTACCGGGAAGAACATCCCGTGGTCACATTTACCTGGGATTTTGGGGAAAACTGGGCGTTGACGGTTGACGAGGATTTTCGGTTGACCCAGTACGACGAGACGACAACAGTTTATCAAAACCAGCTGGAGAATCGACTGGGGCTGGAAGGAGAGTGGCGGCTCGGTTCGCGCATCGTTTTACGGTCTGGGCCACAACTGGAGTTGAGCCGGAATGTGCAGCGGCGGGATGCGCAGGACTACAATCAATGGGCCATTTCTCTCGGGGGTGAGGTGTTTACGCAAAACGGGCTCGGGCTGACGATTGAAGACCGGCTGGGCACGCGGCGTTACCTTGCGGCGGATTCCGGATTTCAGTCCGATTATCGGTTCAATGAGTTCAATCTTTTCGTTAACGGGCAGTTACTCACCATCGGGCGCGGGAAACTGATTCTTGAAGGTATGATAGACATCGCGCCCGAGTGGCACAGCGAGGCGATTGACAACCTTGCCGCATTCAGTTATTCCCTGGGGCTGAAGTTTCAGTTCTGAGCAAGGCGCCGAACCGCAAATCGGCTCGGGGTGACTGTGTTGACAGAGGAGACCTTTCGGCTAAATTTTGAATAATGGCGCGCCGGATTGCCATCTGTAATCAAAAAGGCGGTGTCGGAAAAACCACGACCGCAGTCAATCTGGCGGCAGCACTGGCGCTCCGGATGCCGCACACCCTGCTGGTTGATATGGACCCCCAGGCACATGCCACCATCGGTCTGGGAGTGGACCGTAGCAAGGTCGCGGTATCGGTTTACGAGACTTTACTTGAAGCGCAGCGCATTGACGATGCGATTATCCATAACCCGTTTCCCGGCATGGATTTGCTGCCGGCGACCATCAACCTTGCCGGTGCCGAGGTGGAACTGGTGGATGCCGAACAGCGGGAGTTCCGGTTGAGCCGGGCGTTAAGTTTAATTGAGCCCAAGTACTCGTTTATCATCATTGACTGTCCGCCCTCACTTTTGCTTCTGACAATCAACAGTCTGACCGCGGCGCGCGGGGTGATTATTCCGGTCCAGGCGGAATACTACGCCCTTGAAGGTATGTCAAGACTATTGGAGACGCTCAATCTCGTGCGCACGAGCCTCAATCCCCTCCTGGAGATTGAGGGGGTACTTTTGACGATGTTTTCCAGCCGGCTCAACCTCTGTCAGCAGGTGGAGAAGGAGGTGCGGGATTTTTTCAAGGAGCAGGTGTTTGACACGGTGATACCGCGCAGTGTTCGGCTCGCCGAGGCGCCCAGTTTTGGTAAGCCCATCTTTGCCTACGACGGTCAGTCGGCAGGTGCCCAATCTTATCTCGCGCTGGCGGACGAACTGCTTGCCCGTTACCAGAAGAAGGAGGAGGAAAAATGAGCGACAGCGCCCAGGAAAAACGCCGGGCACTGGGTAAGGGGATTCGCGCCATAATTCCGGAGCGAACCCAGGCGTCACTGGCAACAGAGTTCCGGCCCATTCCCATTGACGAAATTCGGCCCAATCCGTTTCAGCCCCGGACCGCCAAAGAGTGGGAAAAGGACCCGAAGTTTCAGGAACTGGTGGCATCGGTTAAGGAAAAGGGGATTCTGCAACCGGTGGTGGTACGGCGGCGCCGGGACGGTTACGAGCTGGTTGCGGGCGAACGGCGCTGGCGCGCGGCACGGGCGGCAGGGTTGACAACGATTCCGGCGGTGGTACGGGTTGTTGACGATAAGGAGATGCTGGAGCAGGCGCTGGTCGAAAACCTGCAGCGCGAGGACCTGAACCCGATTGATGAGGCGCTCGCCTACAAAAAACTTTCTGAGGAGTTTCAACTGACCCATGAGGAGATTGCACGGCGGGTTGGCAAAGACCGTTCAACCGTAACCAATGCGCTACGCCTTTTAGGGTTACCATTTCGGGTCCGGGATGCGCTTGCCGCCGGTTTAATCACGCCGGGCCATGCCCGGGCGCTTTTGAGCATTAACAGTCGGCGCGAACAGGTGGAGTTGTGCGAGCGGGTGATCAACGAAGGGCTTTCGGTGCGGACGCTGGAACGGTTGTGCGGTGGCGGGAAACAGCGCCGGCCGACACAAACAGTGGAGAAGGATGTCCACATCAAAGAACTGGAAGAGGCGCTGCAAGAGGTTTTCCAGACCCGGGTCCTGATTTGCCCTGCCCGCGGTGATAAAAAACCGGGGCGGGTGGTGATTGAGTTCTTTTCCGAAGAGGACCTGAACCGGATTGTCAAACTCTTGAAAAGACAGCCGTAAGTGGCACGCAAAGAGGTCACCGTTTTCATCTTTGGCAACTACACGCCCAACGCACTGCGCTTCAGCATCTCGCTTGCCCTGGCGCGGTTTCTGTTTGTGGTACTGCTGTTTATGACCGTAATCCTGTTCGTTGCCTTCGGGCTCGTGGCATCGGGCGTGTACCGGTTCAGCCGTATGGTGTATCTAACACAGCGCAACCGGCAACTGGAGCAGGAGTTTAAAAAGGTCAAGATGCTTCAGGAACGGCTGGAGTTTTTGGAAAAAGAGCGGGAGAAACTGGCAAAGATGCTGGGTGTTGACCTGACACCACCGCCGGTTAACTGGCAGACCGGAATGGTTGACTCCGCCGAACTACCCGATTGGGTGAAAAGTCAACCCTGGGGTAGTCAACCCTTACCGGTTCTCGTGCCGGTGAGCAACTATGTGATTTCGCGCGGGACGAGTGCCGAGCATATGGCGATTGACTTCGCCTGCCAGAAGGGCAGTCTGGTGCGGGCAACAGCGGATGGGGTTGTTGCCGAAAGGGGGGTTGACAAACAGTTTGGCAGATACCTCCTGTTGCGGCACGACAAGGGCTACGACAGTTACTATGGCCATCTTGAGACCTGGCTGGTCCAGCGCGGGGACACGGTCAAAGTGGGAACGGCAATTGGCAGAGTTGGAATGACCGGACAGGCAAGTGCGCCCCATCTCCACTTTGAAATCAGAAAAGATGGCAGCCCGATTGACCCGACAACGCTTTTGAAACTGTAAAGTCAAAGTTCAGGACAAGATGGGTGGTCAACTTTACCGGTACGGTTTTCCTATCTTTTAGACCCCGTTTTACCACCCTTTTAACGCTCTCTTAAGTTATTGAAATCCTGATGATTGCAGTGGGGGATACGGTATGGGTAACGGCCCTCTGGGTCGTTCTGGGAGTAGTAATCAGGGCGCGCTTGTATTGTGTTCAGGTCAGCGCATCTTGTGGTTTTCTAACCGCGCGGGGTAAGATGCGATTTCGGGTTAGTTGATTGGTAGGTAAGTTTAAGTCAGATTAAGTTGTGCCGTGCGGTGGAACGCAATGATATTTAACAGGTTAGGGCTGGAAACAGTGAAGAGGGTGGGTATCTTCCTGAGTTGTAAGAAATTGAGGGGAAGAGATTGGGAAAATTCTTTAGTCGGCGCCGGAGCAGTTTCATAGTGCCAGCGGTGATTTGAATATTGAGTAAAGAATCAAAAAGGCAGTTTAAAGTTGACGGGCGCGGGCTGGTCAGTAAAATTAAAAAGTGAAGCGAAAAGGAGGTGTTTGTGTTGAAGTACTTTAAGGTTGGTGCAATGGCGCTTCTGCTATTGACACCAGCGCTGGTGCTCGCCTGGCCGCAACCCGGCGACCCCGCTCCGGATGTTTCAGTTCCGGACACCGCCTGGGTTACACACCTTGTGCCTTCGGAGTACCGGGGGCAGGTTATCCAGCTGTTTTTCTGGCAGTCCACCTGACCAAGTTGTCTCGCGGAGTTGCCGCGAATCCAAGCAATGTACGATGAGTATGGCGCTCAGGGGTATGTGCCGCTGGCAATAAATCTGTTCCAGGATATGAATTCGGTGGTGAAGGTTTATGCCCGGCAGTACTCCTATCCGTTTTTCCGTGATGGTGGTCCGGCCTGGACCGCCTATCGGATGAATGGTTATATCCCGCTGAATTATGTGATTGATACCGCGGGCATCGTGGTCGGGTCGATGGAAGGTTTTAATGAGGCGCTTATCCGCAGCTGGATTGAACCTTACCTGACCGGTGTAAAAGAGGAGAAGAAAGCAGCGGTATTAGAGTTGACACGGGTTTTTCCGAATCCTGCCGGGATGAGTCAAAGGCTGAGTTTCAGTCTGCCGGCGGCAGGACCGGTTACGGTTCGGGTCTATTCCGCTGCCGGAGAACTAATGCGTACGGTGTTCTCCGGGACGCTGATGGCGGGCAACCATTCGTTGGTCTGGAATCTGACCGATGATAAGGGTAAGCCGGTGCCGAACGGGCTTTACTTTTACGAGGTTGCCGTGGGTGCCAGCAGTATGCGGATGAAGGCTTCGGTGTTGCGATAGCAGGAACAGGCTTTAAGGGGCGTCCGTTTTTCGGGCGCCCTTTTTTGTTGACCGGAAGCGGGCAGTTTTTAGAATAGTGGTGTGAAAAGGGCGCTGATTTTTGTCCTGATTTTGCTGGCGGTCGGGAGTGGCTGTCGGTCGCGACCAGGGAAGGTGAAGGTTACTTTCTGGCATGCGATGGGCGGTGAGGCACAGAAGACATTGAAGGCGATGGTTGAGCGTTTTGAGCAGGAGAATCCAGACATTGATATTGTGCTCGTGGGGATGGGGAACTACGATGCCCTGGCGCAGAAGTTGCTGGGTGCGGTGGCGGTCAAGAGTCCGCCGACGATTGCCCAGATGTACGAGAACTGGACAACGCAGTTGTTTGCCGCGGGCGAACTGGAATTTTTAGAGGATTATATGAACGGTCCTGATGGGTTGACAGAGGATGAGCGCTCGGACATTTATCCCCGGCTTCTAGAGAACAACCGCTGGGAAGGAAAGGTTTTGACCCTGCCGTTTAACAAGAGTGTGCCGGTTTACTATTACAATGTTAATATGTTGAAGGCGGCGGGTTACGATTCGTTTCCCAATAACTGGGAGGAGTTTCGCAAGATGTGTCGCCGGTTGGTGCGCCAGAACGAGCGAGGTGAAGTTGAGGTGTGGGCGACGGCAAACGGCACCGATATCTGGATTTTTGGCTCGATGTTGTTTCAGCGGGGTGGCAGGTTTTTAGACCAGGAGGATGGCAAGCCGGAGTTTAACAGCCCGCTGGGCGTTGAAGTGCTTAAGTTTCAGGTGGATTTGATTTACCAGGACCGGGTCCAGACGACAATGACGGGAAGGAATCCGATGGACGACTTTTTAGTCGGCAGGGTGGCGACTTTGACCGGCAGTTCAACCTGGCGGGCGCCGGTTGTTGACAAAGAAAGTTTTCCGGTGGGGATGGCGCCGGTGCCCCTGTGGGGTAAAAAGCGGGCGGCGATTATCTATGGGACGAACATCGGACTGTTTAAGAGGGCAAAGCCGGAAGAGAAGAGGGCGGCGTGGCGGTTTATCAAGTGGTTCATTGCGCCAGAGCAGCAGGTGGAGTGGTCGCTGGGCACCTGGTATGTGCCAATTCACCGGCGATGTCTTGACGACCCGCGGATTAAAGAGCGGCTGGATAAGACACCGGGCTTGCGCGCGGCGTATGAGCAGATGGAGTTCGGGGTTTTTGAGCCCCGCGGACTGAAGTGGCTTGCCGGTCGCAAGGCGCTGGTTGAAGAACTGGAGGCGGCAACGCTGGGAATCAAAACGCCCGAACAGGCGCTAAACGATGCCGCCCGGCGTTATCAGGCTCAGTAGCGGACCGATTCCAAAATAAGACCATTTGCCGGTGCGGTCAGGAACGGGCGATGTTTTTTGCCGGCAAGGGCGGCGCGGATTTGTTGCCGGGTGAGGCGGCCCGACGCATAAGCGACCATTGCCCCAACAATGCGGCGCACCATCTTGTAGAGGAAACGGTTGCCCTGGATTAAGATGGTTATCTGGTCTTTAGATGTTTTTACCCGGATTGAGGTAATTTGGCAGATGCCGTTTGGTTCTTTGGTGTGGCAGAAGGGGTTGTAGTCGTGTTTGCCGAGAAACAGGCGGGCGACAGATTTAAGGCGTTCAAGGTTTAAAGGGTAGGGGTATTCCCAGGCGTGGCGGCTGCGGAGCGGAGAACGGTTGAGCACGATTGTGTAGGAGTAGGTTTTGGCACGGGCGGAGTAGCGGGCGTGGAATTGTAAAGGTACCGCTTGCGCGGACTTTACAAAGATGTCGCGAGGCAGGTAGAAGTTGAGTGCCGGGGCAATTTTTTCTGTCGGAAGGTAAGAGGATGTGAAGAAGTTGGCGCGGTAGTTGCGGGCGGAGACACCGGCGTCGGTGCGGCTGCAGCCGTAAATTTCAGTGGCGGTACCAAAGAGCTGGCGGAGCGCATTTTGCAGTTCACCCTGAACTGTCCGTCGGTTGGGCTGGATTTGCCAGCCGTGGTAGTTTGTGCCGTCGAATTCGATTGTCAGGCAGATGTTGCGTTGGGGTGCGGTTTTTTTCATCGGTTAGAAGATGATGAATACGGTGCTACTGAGCGCGGCGGGGATGAGGATAAGGAGGTCACGGGGAAGGATGTTTAACCGTTTGCGGGTCAGAACTAAAGGCGGTTGGTTGCGGCATTGGTCTTCTGCCAACTTGAAGCGCTGGGCGATGGCGTCCGGCAGGTGGCGCATTTCGCTGATGCGGATGTCGGCAAAGATTGGGACAAGTTGCAGGGTGGTGGTCAACAGGTAGGAACCCCGGATTCCCAAGATGGTGTTGAAGGTGTCGATGAGCTGTTCTTGCGGGCAGGCGGTGATGAGGATAGCGGTGAGCAGGACACCCCAGAGAAGACGGTAGGAGATGAAGATACCGTTGAGGGCGCCCGGTGTACTGAAGAGGTTGAGGATTCTGGGGGCAGGACCAAGCAGGGCGTTGGAAAGGATGAGGGCGGGTGCAAGCCAGATGAAGGTGCGAAGGTTGATGATTTTTTTACGCCCTGGTTTGAGCATAAGGAAAAGGTAGAGGGTGAACAGCGCTGAGATAGCAATCTCGCCGTAGCGGTTGATGGTTAAAAGTCCGGGCAGGGAGAAAACGAGGGTGCCGATTCTGCCCGGGACCGAGAATGGTTTTTGGGTTGTCAGGCTTCTTTTTTCTCTTTCTGAGCACACTTCATACAGAAACGGGCAGCGGGTACCGCTTCAAGTCGGGCAAGGGGTATCGGTTCGCCACACATTTCGCAGATGCCATAGGTGCCGTTAGCGATTTTGTTAAGGGCATCGTCAATGTCGCGCAGGCTGCGGGATTCAATGGAGCGTAACTGGGAGGCGAGTTCCCGCTGGAAGTTTTCGGTGCCCTGGTCGGCGATATGGGTACGATGGCTGGAAAGGTCACCGGTGTTGGCTGGGGTATCCATTACCTGACGGGTGAAGTTGCCCTGGCGCAGGATGCGCTGTTTTTCATTGAGGAGCGCCTGCTCCAGCCGGCGCAGGTCTTTTTCAGCGATGTGGCAACTGGTTTTTTTCTTCTTCTTCTGTGCCATTATCTTTTTACCCTCCTGATGGCAAGCCGTGCCGGCTCGCGGTTTATGTTAAGTTCGGTTTCAACCTCCGGGTCGGGAAGGGAGTCAAATTTTAACTCTTCTGCCAGGGTTTCCTGTTTCAGGTAATCTTTAAACATCGCAATCGCCTGGTTAAGCCGGTCTGAACCCTGACAGGAAAGGACGATACGGTCAGTAACCTCAAACCCGGCACTCTTGCGCAGGTTCTGGACCCGGCGGATAAGTTCGCGCACCAAACCCTCGGCTTCCAGTTCCGGTGTCAGGTTGGGGTCGATACCGATGGTGAAATGGTCGTTTTCTTCGATGATTAATCCGGCGGGGATTGAGTCGGTAATGAAGGTGATGTTGCGGATGTTCAGTTCTTCTTTGACAATCTCGATATCAGGTTCAAGGCGCTTTCGGTCGGTGGGTGGTTTTACGACAACGAACATTTGGGAAAGGGGTTGACGCACTTTGATACGGGATTTTTCCCGGGCGGCATGGCCAAGGGACACCAGTTCGCGGACGAGTTGCATATCGGCTTCAAGTTCCGGGTTGATGAGCGTTTTGTCGGGCTCCGGGTAGAACGTTAGATGGACGCTTTCCGGGGCGTTGGGGTCACAGGAACGGACGAGGTTCTGGTAGATTTCTTCGGTGATGAAGGGGATGAAGGGGGCAAGAAGCTTGACGAGAGTTACGAGGCAGGTGTAAAGGGTGTAGTAGGCGGCGGCTTTGTCATGGTCGGCCGCCGATTTCCAGAAGCGACGCCGGCTGCGCCGGACATACCAGGTAGAGAGGTCGTCGATAAACTGTTCCCCGGCGAGTGCCGCAGCGGCGCAGTCGTAGTCTTCGAGTCGGTCGCGGGTAAACAGGACAAGGTTGTTGAGCCGGGAGAGAATCCAGCGGTCAAGACGGCTGAGGTGTTCTTTTTTTACATTGAGGGTCGTGGGGTTTACTTTGTCAATGACGGCATAGGTGACAAAGAAACTGTAAACATTCCAGAAGGTGAGCAGTTTCCGTTTGACTTCTTCGCCGACTTTAAATCCGAACAAAAGGTTCTGGGTCGGGTTGTGGCGACAGAACACCCAGCGCATTGTGTCGGCGCCCATTTTCGCCACCGCCTCTTCCACTTCGATGGCGTTGCCCCAGGATTTGTGCATCTCCCGGCCATCTTCGGCTTTCATCGTCGCATAGCCGAGTACGGTGCGGAAGGGCGAGCACCTTTCCAGTACGGTGCTCATTGCGAGGATGGCATAGAACCAGTTGCGGAACTGGCCCGGGAATGATTCGGTGATGAAGTCGAAGGGGAACCATTCTTGCCAGTAGGCACGGTCGGTGAGGTAATGGGTGGTGGAAAAGGGCACGATGCCCGCGTCAAGCCATGGGTTGCCGACATCTTTGATGCGGGAGACGAGTTTGCCGCACTGCGGACAACCAATTTTCACTTCGTCAATCCAGGGTCGATGCGGCGTGTGGCCGGCAAACTTTTCCCAGCCGGCACGCGCCCGTTCTTTTAACTCCTCCGGTGAACCGATGACATCAAACCAGCCGCAGGAGCATTTGAAGATGGGTAATGCCAGGCCCCAGTAGCGCTTTTTGGAGATGCACCAGTCACCCATATTGCGTAGCCAGTCGAGTTCTCGCTCCAAACCGAATTCAGGAATCCAGCGCACCTGTTTTGCCGATTCCATTATCGCTTCCCGCAGCGGGTCCATCGCAATGAACCATTCGTCGACAAGGCGGAAGACCAGTTCTGCGCCACAGCGCCAGCAGACTGGATAGCGGTGAGTGTAATCTTCTACCCGATAGAGAAGCCCTTTTTGTTTGAGGTTTTCGAAAACTTCCGGCGCAACCCGGCTGGCTTCTTTGCCGGTGAGCCAGTCAAACCCTTCTTTAAATGTGCCGTCTTCGTTCAGGGGTGCAATGACCGCAAGGTTTTCCTCTTTGCCGAGGAGGAAGTCCTCTTTACCGCAGCCCGGGGCGATATGGACGATGCCGGTACCTTCGGTGGCGCTGACATCTTTCCAGAGTACAACCCGATGTTCAACCCCTTGCTGTGCCGGCAGTTCGTCAAATGGTCCCCGGTATTTCAAGCCGGCAAGTTCTCTTCCCGGGAACTCTTCAAGTATTTCAACACCGGTGCCCAAGACCGAAAGGAGTTCTTTGGCAAGGATTAAAATTTCGCCGTCCTTTTTCGCCCGAACATAGGTGAGGTCGGGGTGAACGGCAGCGCCGGTATTTGAAGAAAGGGTCCAGGGTGTTGTTGTCCAGACAAGGAGCGATTCATTCGTACGGTTCAAGATTGGGAAACGGACAAAAATCGCCGGATGGGTCAGGACGCGGTAGCCCTCAGTGGCGATTTCCATATCCGAGATAGCGGTGCCGCAACGGGCACACCAGGGCATAACATCGGTCCCTTCGTAAATTAAGCCGAGTTCGTGGCACTTTTTGAGAAAGAACCAGATGGCGTAGTTGTTTTCTTCCGACATCGTATAGTAGGAGTTTTCCCAGTCCATCCACTGGCCAATAAGGATTGACTGCTGGGTCTGGATGCGCGAGAATTTCATAACCCGCTCTTTGCACTTTTCAACAAACTGGGCGATGCCAAACTTCTCGATGTCCTTTTTGGACTTGAACCCCAGTTCCTTTTCTACTTCAACCTCGACCCATAAACCCTGACAGTCAAAACCGTTCTGAAACCGCTGGTCAAAGCCAAGCATCGCTTTGTAGCGCTGAAACAGGTCTTTGTATGTTCTCCCCCAGGCGTGGTGGACGCCCATTGGGCCATTGGCGGTAATTGGGCCATCAAGGAAGCGGAACTTGGGGTTGCCCCGATTACGCTCTTTGAGGCGGTAAAAATAACGGCCTTCTTCCCAGAAGCGGAGGATTCGGGGTTCAATTTCACGATGGTCGGGTTGCGGAGGAACAGGTTTAAACATATCGGTTTATCTTGCCCGTCCGGTGTTTTTGATGTCGGCACCAAACATTGGCCAGGAGGAGTTCGCCGGACCACCATAGCCAACAACACACCAGGCACGTGTACCGTCGCCGATGTAGATGTAGCCGGCGTCGTCAATCTTCGGAGCCGAGATGAATTCGCCCGGTGTGCCAATGCCCAGAGCCGCAGCCCATCGTCTTGTGCCATCGCTGTTAACGGCATAGAGCGAATCCCGGTCGCCTTGCTGGTCCATTAAGCCAACACAAAGGAAGTAGATAACACCGGTATTGCTAACCGCCGGTGTTGAGGCGTCACCGGTCAAAGGGGGAATGAACTGCCAGTTGATGTCACCGTTTTCCGGGGAAAGGGAGAGTAATGTACCGGTGAGGGTGATGTAAATTGTACCATCACTGCCGATTACCGGAGCCGAAAGTTCGCCGACAAATCGAACCGCCCAGTTTTCCCTGCCGTCGGCAAGGTTCACCGAGGCAAGCCAACCGTCCTCATCGGTTACATAGATAACCGAACTTCGTGTGTCGATTGCGGGCGGTGCCGCAACTGCCTGCCGCATACCATAGCGCCATTTTATCTGACCATCGGACGGGCTAAGGGCATAGAGGGTGTCGTCCTGAGACACAAACACCGTGCCATCCGGACCAATTACCGGCGAATGTTCACCGCCGCCAGCGTAGAAAACCCATTTTCGGGAGCCGTCTTCCGGGTTGATGGCAAATACCGAGTCGTTTTCGGTCTGGATGAAGATTGTACCATCAAGCCCCAGAGCCGGCAGGGCGGTTATTCCGGAACGAAAAGTTGTCCGCCATTTTTTCTGACCGGTTGGGGTCAGGGCGTAAAGGTCACCCTCTTCAGTGCCGATGTAAATTGTGCCGTCTCCAGCGATTGTCGCACCGATGGAAAGTTCATCTTCGTTTTCGGGGATGAACTCCCAGCGGCGATTGCCGTTGGTGTTGCGGCACAGCAGTGCCGGAATGTCCGATGCGGGAATGTAAATATTGCCTTCGGGTCCAATGCTGAAGATGTGGTTGGAAAAGTCGGCAGAATCTTCGGGTGATTCCGGGTCGGTATAGGTAAATCGCCACCGGACTTCGCCTTCACCAGGGCTTATTTCAATAATCAGCGGCTCGGACCAACCGGAAACCCGGCCCTTAGCGTTTTTTGCCCGGGCTCTTATTTCCATCGAGCCCGCGGTTGTGTAGGTGTGAGTGTCGGCATAGGCAACACCGCCATCCACCCAGCCGGACCATTGAGATTGGGAACCATCGCCCCAGTCGAACTGGTAAGCAACCTGGCCGCCTGATGGGTCGGTGGTTCGAGTGGAGCAGGTATAGACAACATTTTTGTAACCAAGAAGTGAGCCGCTGGGTTTTTCCGGGACAAGCGGTGGTTTCGGACAACCAGAAAAGATAAACGCCGCGAGGAGCACAATCCCCGCGCCGAACCGGGCGCGCGCAATTCTAAACTTCATACATCCTCCTTGGATATAAAAACATCAGACATATAGGATAACAGGAAAAAGACCACTGTCAAGGGTTAGCAGTACCCTGAGCAATAACCCGGTGCTCTAAAAATTGTAAAATTGCTGGCCGGACTTGTTCCCAGGGATAGTTATGGTCAGTAATGTGCCAAACCTCCTCCCACCGTGGTTTTTTTCCGGAAAACCAGCTTGATAGAATGTTGCTGATTCCTTTGAACAGCGAGGCAAATACGATTTCAACTTCACCGGTGGTAAGAGGGTCGGCACCGTCGTTGTCTAAAATAAGGTTGTTTTCACCGCGCAGCAAGCCATGCCAGAATGGCGGGCCCAGCTCAATTGAATATGTCCGTTCTGCCAGTTGTTGGGGAAGGAGCTCAAGGACCTGATTGGAGAAAACCGCACCATTGGAGACACTGACAAAAATGAATTTTAACCGGGGGTTCGCCATAGCAAACGAATCAAGTTGGACGACCAAACGATGTGCCTGAGAGTGGTGGAGGTCAAGCATCTCGGTTAAAGCCTTCAACTGGATTGGAAGAGTCGGAGTTGTGGCCGGTGGTTTGACAGGGGCACGACGGTAAGGAACAACAACTGAGGAAACTCCTTTACTGCTCAAATAATCTTGAATCCCTTTTACAATCGGCAGGATATCGGGCGATTTTTTCAGTGGGACATTTCCCCAGCCACCGCGATGGGTGATAATGACCACATCAAATTGGTCTTGTTTCTCATTAAGAGTAGTAAGGGATGATTGAGTGAGAAGCGTTAAAAGTAGTTGCAGTAGAAGGTTGAGCGTAGGCTACTTTTTCTTCTCGGTGCTGTCCGCAGGTGTGGGTTCAGGCTTCGGGGCAAGGGTAAAGGTGTAACTGGACTTTTTGGCGTGTTTAGCTTTGAAGGAGGGGTTTTTTGGGTTGCGGGCGAGAATAAGGCTGTAAGATTGGCCGGGTTTTAATTCGGTTATTGCGGTGCCTTTCAAACCTGCCCAGTTGAGCGGATAGGTGAACTCAATCACCATCTCGTTGGTTTCGTCGTCGTAATCGATTTCCCAGTCTTCAAGGAGGTTTGCACCACTGACCGGTTTATGAGACCAGCCAACTCCAATGTGGTTTTCGAGGTTTGTAGAGTCGTCGGTATAATAGCCGATAAAGATGTTGGATTTGTCCATCTTGGGCGAGCCTAAACCAATCGCCATCCAACCCATTCCCTTTGCGGAAAGTGCGATGTAGAGGAGGCTGTCGTCATAACCCCAGTGAATTGTTATGCCGGTAATCGGGTCAAAAAACGAATTAGGATACTCCTGGTTTTCAACATCAACAAACCCATCAACGCTGACCCAATCTTCCAGTTCAGGGTCATAGGGGATAACCGGAGTCTCTGCTTTCCCCTTTTCCTGGGCGGTTGCTAAAGAAATGATGACGGTGAAGATAACAAACAGGACGGTCTTAAAGCTTTTTTTATCCATGGTATTTCTCCTTTTTTAGATTTTAATAGTTTAAAAATTTAAGTCAAGTTGTATCACAGGCATCAGTTGCACATTACAAACAGAATAAACAAAGCGCGCATTTAGGAAATTAGCCGTATTTTTATACCGTGCCTGTCGTTTTTATCGGCAATTATTTGTTATTTGTCGCACACATAAAAACGCTTTTAATTCGTTAAGTCTTGTCTTTATAATATGTTAAGTTCTTTATTTTATGCGACACGGTTATGGAATGGAATTTGCATATTAAACCGAGTTGAATTGTGGGAGTGGCTTTTGAGGGGGTGGAGATGCGTCGTAGCTCTGCGCCTGGCCGCCCGGTTGATGTCGGGCGGTCTTTTTATTGAGTTTTAAATGGGTTATTGTATAATAAACAAACAACCGAGGATTGAATTATGGACGAAAGGATTATGCCGATTTTCATGCGGCGCAGTGTCCGGGAGTATAGCGATACGCCGGTAGATGAGCGTGATGTTTTGGCTCTCCTTGAGGCGGGGATGGCAGCACCTTCAGCAAGAAACCTAAAACCCTGGCATTTTATTTTGATAAAAGACCGGGATATTTTACAGCGAATCGCTGATATTCACCCGGCAGCGCAGATGCTTAATCAGGCGGCTCTGGCGATTGCGGTTTGTGGTGACCGGGATGTTTCACCGCACTTCTGGGTTCAGGACTGTTCGGCGGCAACTGAAAATATCCTTATTGCCGCGGCGATGCTCGGGCTGGGTGCAGTATGGCTTGGTGTTCATCCCCGGGAAGAGCGGGAAAGGGCTTTGAAGGCGCTGCTGGGGATTCCGGAAAAATTCGGTCTGTTGTGTGTAATTGCGGTGGGAGTGCCCAAGGCTAAACCGGAACCCCGGACCCAGTTTGACCCGAGTCGAATTCATCAGGAGCGGTGGTAAATCGGGTGCCGATTATTGCGGCACCAATCTGGGAAAGGTGGAAGTTAGCCCTTTCGAGGTCGGCGATTAAGTCCAGATGAATCGTCGAGGTGTCGAGCGACTCTTTGAGCCCGCGGGCTAAGCGGCTGAGGTGCCGGTTGTGAAGTTCCCGTTTTCGTAATACACCCCAAACACGTTTTTGGGCAAGTTGTTGGGCAAGGTTTTTGTCCCAGGTGGTGAGGCAGGCAAGGGCGAGAGTAAAGTTTTCCGCAACCTCGTGATGAAACTGTTTGATGTCCTCAAGACCGGATTCTGAGAAGGCGAGGTTTTCGTTGATTTTCTTGCGGGTGTAGTTGACAAGGTTTTTGGAAACGATGTCGGCGATATGTTCCAGTTCATCGGTGATGTAAAACAAGGCGAGGGTCTTTTTTGACATCTCGGGGCTGAGCATCTCCTGAGAGATGCGGGCGAGGTAACCGGTGAGCGCCTCTTCCAGCCGGTCAACCTTATCGTCCTGGGCGATGAGTTGCCGGCATTCGGTTTTATCTCCCCGAAGGAAAACGGTGATTGACTGGTTGAACATCTGCTGGACAAGTTCTGCCATCCGGAGGAGTTCGCGGTTCACCTGCGCCAGTGCCAGTTCGGGTGCGTCCAGGGCTGCTGGATTAAGGTACCTGGTGCCCAGATACTTTTGTTCCCGGTCGGGAACGACGAGACAGAGCAGTTTCTGGTACGCGGTCAGAAACGGCATAAAGAGCAAAGCGGCGCCGATGTTAAGCAAGGTGTGGGCATTGGCAATTTGGCGGGCAACGGTGTTACCGGTAGTTGAAAATAGACGGGTGAGCGGGTCGAGAAATGGCAGACAGACCACGCCGGTGATAATTTTGAACAGGACCTGGGCGACGGCGATACGCCGGGCTTCAGTTGTGGTCCGCCAAGAGGCGATTATGGCGTTTAAGGCGCTGCCGATATTAGCACCAATGATGAATGGGATGGCGGCTTTGAGTTCTACCAGTCCGGCAAAGGAAAAACCAACCACAATCCCGATGGTGGCGGCTGAAGAGCGGATGAGCGCGGTGATGAAAAGGGCAAAGAAAAGGGCAAGAATTGGGTTAAAACTTGCAATTTTGACCGTTTGCTGTATTGCCGGGACATAAGGCAGTGGTTCAGCGGCACGCAACACGACCTTTAACGAGTAAAACACCAGCCCGAAGCCAAATATCGCCTGACCGATATCCCGAACACGGGGTAGGCTATTCATCAACACAAATCCAAGAAACACGACAAACAACGAGTATTCAAAAATTTTAAATGAGAGGAGCTGGACGGTAATTGTCGTGCCGATGTCGGCACCAAGGACCACGCCGAGGGATTGGCCAAGGGTGATAAGACCAGTTGAGGCAAGCGAGATGAGCAGGCTGATGACCGCAGTTGATGATTGGAAGATGACCGTTACTACGATACCAACAAGGAGGCTAAAGAACCGGTTTCTGGTCAGGGTGAAGAGCGCCTCGCGCAACCGATTGCCGGCAAGCCGACGCAATCCTTTGGAGCCGTAGTACATCCCAAAGAGAAAAAGCGCCAGACCGCCTACTATTTCAACGATGGTGAGCAAAAGCCAGCGCCGTTTCAGCCCGCGCAGGTAAAATATCAGTTCCTGCCCATTAGCGACGGCNCGGATTCGGTAGGCACCGGCACCGGTGCCAAGTTGCACCCGGGTCCGGGCAAAGCCCAACCGGTCGGTGAAAACAATGGTGTCGATAATTTGGGCCGATTGCCCGGGATAAAATCGGTTCTCATCGGGTTCACTGATTAGATAGAAGCGTACCGGTTGACCGGCAATTGGTTTGCCGTCCTTCAACACCTGAACGGTGAGCGGCCTGGGCAGTTCAGTTCCCGCTTCGGTCACCTGGTTGTTCCCCGAGATGTCTTCATCACCAACTACGGCAAAGCGTAACTCCAGTTCTCGACCTGTTCCCCGGGAGGCAAATACGACCGCAAGCAAAATGAAAACGGTCTCTAATCTGTGCCGCAGTCGCATAGGAAAACCTTAGAAGCAAAATTAGCATATGTCAATGATTGTTGGGCACGGTTTTCTTGATTGTTGGGGTGGGATTGGTAAAATTTTTAGGTTAATAAATAAAAGGAGGTTTAATGTTTGCGAGACGTTTTTTGGTTTATGCCCTCCTTTTCGTCACCGTCGGATTTGCGGCACCGATTGAGCCGCTTTTGATGGAACGGATGGGAAAGGCACAGGCGGATGAGTATCTGCCGGTAATGGTTGCGCTCAAGGAGCAGTTTGACGCCGTGTCGGTGATCAACACCGTAAAGAACAAAGAGGAGCGCTGGCGGATAACGGTCAACGGTTTAAAGGAACTGGCGGCGCGGACTCAGGCAGGTGTGTTAGAGGAACTCGCCGGGTATGAGCGGGCGGGCAAGGTCCGGAATGTGAATTCGCTGTGGATTGTGAATGCGATTTACCTTGAGACAACAAGCGAGGTGATTTTGAAGTTAAGCGAAAGGCCGGATGTATGGTTTATTCAATGGGATTTGATTCCGACCGAGAATGCGCTGGGCGTTGACATAAAACGGCCGGCGGCTGATGTCACGGGCGGGACTTTTAACCTTGAATGGCATGTGAGGAAGGTAAAGGCGGACAGTGTATGGTTGGTTTACGGCTATACCGGTGAAGGCGTTGTGATTGGCAACATCGACACCGGTTGCGACTACAACCATACGGACCTGAGGAACCATATGTGGGAGGACCCGAACTACCCGTATCACGGCTGGGATTTTGAGAACAACGACAACGACCCGATGGACGAGAGTGGCCATGGTACCCATACCTGTGGCATCAATGCCGGTGACGGTACGGCGGGTGATACCACCGGAATGGCACCCCGGGCGCGCATTATGACGATTCGGACTAAGACGAGTCTGGCGCAACCGTTGCCCGATACGATTGCGGAAAATACCGTTTTCAATGCGATGCAGTTCTGCGTGGCACCACCCCTTTCTCCGGACAATCATGCCCATTTGCTGTCGATGAGTCTGGGCTGGCAACACTCCTGGAACCCGCGGCGCGCGCTCTGGCGTCAGGCGGTAACCAATGTTGCCGCTGCCGGGTTGGCTTACTTCATTGCGGCGGGTAATGAAGGGTCTTCAAGTCCCCCGGACAATGTTCGGACCCCGGGTGATGTTCCAGGACCATGGAAACATCCAGCCGAGATGGCGGGTGGTTTGGGTGGTGCGATTTCAATCGGGGCAACCGACTCCCTTGACAATTACGCTTATTTCACCTCCTGGGGACCGGTTTCCTGGTCCAATGTACCTCCTTACAATGATTACGCCTATCCGCCCGGGCTTTTGAAGCCGGACTTTTCCGCCCCCGGAGTTGATGTGATTTCCTGCCGGAGAGGCGGTGGTTATGTCTCGATGTCCGGAACATCGATGGCAACACCTTGTGCCGCCGGGATTGCGGCGTTGATGTTGCAAAAGAACCCGAATCTGTTGCCGGAGGAGATTGATTCGATTATGCAGATGTCGGTTGTACCGCGGGGTACGCCGCCCAAAAACAACACCTATGGTACGGGCCGGATTGATGCGCTGCGCTGTATTGAAAATACGCCGTTGCCTTTTGGGGTGCGGTTTTACCGGGCAGAGGTGGACGATTCTGCCGGCGGTAACAACGACCGTATTATCAACCCGGGCGAGACGGTCAATCTGCCGGTATGGGTTAAGAACCAGTGTAACTACACCGCGAGCGGTGTGACCGGGGTTTTGAGCACGATTGACACTGCCCACATCACACTGCTTGACTCTTTTAAGAACTTCGGCACGATTCCGGCGGGTGATACCGCCTATTCCGGAAATCCGGGTTATCGCTTTACCGTGGCACCGGCTTGCACCAATGGCTATGCTCTCAAGTTCACACTAACGGTGCGCGACGCTCAGGATTCGGCATGGACTTCGCCCTTGACATTCAAGGTGGGGACACCGGTACTTTACGGCGATTCGGTTTATGCCTATGACAATGGCAACGGAAAACTTGACCCGGGTGAAGAGTGCGAGATTGCGGTGCAACTGGTGAACGCCGGGCTCGGTAACGGCTACGATGTAAGCGTAGTTTTGAAGTCGGGTGATAGCCGGCTTGAGGTGCTGGATTCTTTTGCCGTTTACGGATTTGTGCCTGCGGACTCCTGGGTGATGAATGAAACGGACCGTTTCCGGGTACGGGCGAGCGCTACGATCCCGCGCGAGTATGTGATACCATGCACCCTGCGCATCAGCCAGACCGGGTATCCGACGCGCAATGTGCCATTCGGGATTGAGGTTGGCAGATTGACAGTGGTTGACCCAATTCCGGATGGTCCGCGCCAACCCGCGCTTTATTACGCCTATGAAGACATCGATACCGAATATTCAGAGCATCCGACATTTAACTGGGTGGAGATTAGAAATCTCGGGACCAGACTGACGCTTTCCGATGACGAGACGAGGGAGATTACACTGCCGGCTGGTTTTGGACCGATTTATTTCTACGGGCAGCGTTATACCCAGATTTCAATCTGCTCGAACGGCTGGGTTGCACCGGGTTCAGCAACGCAAACAACCTGGACCAATACCGCCTTACCCAATCCTGATATGCCACCGATGTGGTGCCTGAAATGGGACGATCTGTATCCGCCGACCGGCAACAGTGTCTGGTACTACCATGATGTTGCGAACCATCGGTTTATCGTTGAGTGGGATTCGGTACACTACTGGAACCCACGGGACTCCTGGGATAAAATGGAGATTATCTTCTACGACACAACCTTAGCCGCGGCTGATGGCAATACCGAAGTGGTCTATCAGTATCTGACCGCGAACCGGAATTCAAGTATGACGATTGGCGAACAAGACCCGACGCGGACGATTGCGATTCAGGTGGTGTTTGACAACGCCTATCACCGGGCAGCAGCGCCCCTTGTACCGGGCCGGGCGATTAAAATCACCACCGATGCGCCGCTGGTGGCGATTGGTGAAGATGTAAGAAATTTCTTGACACGAGTGAGCGGTCTGAAGGTTTTACCGACCACTTTCCGCGACCGGATGCAGATTCGGTTTACCCTCAATCAGGAAAGTCAGCTGCGGCTGGTTGTCTACGACCGGACCGGACGTAAGGTAAGGACGCTCGTGAATGGCCGGATGAAACCGGACAACTATCAACTGGTCTGGAACGGCCAAGACGATGCGGGTCATCAAGTGGCGCAAGGGGTATATCTGGTCCGGCTGGAAAGCGAGAACGAATCTCGTACTCTCAAGGCGGTTTATCTGCGGTGATGAGAGATGGAAACGGGGCGGGTCAATTGCGGCTCGCCCCGTTTTTGTTTATGCCCGGGAGTGTAACTTTTCTGCCCGTAACGATTTTAATTTTACTGGTATTGGTGAGTTGGTTGCTCAGTACGCCGCTTTTTTTGGCGTCGCGGGCGATTGATGACGAGAAAGGGGCGATTGTTTACCAGGGGAGGAAGCGGAGTTTTCTCCTGCACATCCCGGAAAAGGTGCGTGAAAAAAAGGGGGCACCGCTGGTGCTGGTGCTGCACGGTGGTGGTGGAACCCCAGAGGCGGTTGCCAGACTTACCGGGTTTAGCAAACTTGCCGATAAGGAGGGGTTCATTGTTGTTTATCCGGAAGCGGTGAACCGGCACTGGAATGATGGCCGGGATGTAAAGCGGTTTCTTTCGCACCGGGAGAATATTGACGATGTTGGTTTTATCGCCCGGCTGATTGATACCCTGATCAGAAAACTGGAAGTTGATTCAACCCGGGTGTACGCCGTTGGGATGTCTAACGGCGGGATGATGTGTCAGCGTTTAGGTTGCGAGCTTTCGTCAAAACTGGCAGCGTTTGCGTCGGTGGGCGCATCCTTGCCGGAAAATCTCACCGGTCAAAAGCCGGTGATGCCGATTTCGGTCTTGATGATAAATGGTACGGCGGACCCGATTGTGCCTTTTAACGGCGGTGGTGTTGGGCTGCACGCGAAACGGGGCAGGGTGGTTTCGGTGCCCAAGGCGATTGAGTTCTGGGTAAAGGCGAACGGGTGTGACAGCCAGCCGCACGCGGCCACGCTGGTCAAGAGTGATACCGGTTTAGCGGTCCACAAGACGGTTTACAGGGCAGGGCAAAGCGGCATTGAGGTGGTACTTATAACGGTTGAAGGTGGTGGCCACACCTGGCCCGGAGGCAAGGAAAGACCGAGACATTTTGGTCGCCTGACCGACGCGGTTAACGCCACCGAAATCATCGGGGAATTTTTTTTAAGGCACCGGCGTTAGTTCAGCCGGTTTTCGGACTGCGGGTCAAACAGGTGCAGTTTCTTGGTTTCAAATGTGAGGTTGACCATTTCTCCGATGTGCGGGGCGTGGTCGGGATTGGTGCGCAGGACACCACGGTCGGTGCCGATTTTGATATAGACCAGCGCCTCATTGCCTAACTGTTCAGTAACCTCAACCTCCGCTTTAATCGGGCCTTTATCGGTAATGAAGATGTGTTCGGGACGGACACCAAGAACGATTTCGCCTTCCGGTTTTACCCCGGGGATAATGTTGTCCGGCAGGTCAATGGTGAACGATTGGTGCACGAATCGCAGCGGCGGGGCGGTGATTCTGCCGGTAAAGAAGTTCATCGGTGGCGAGCCGATAAAACCGGCGACAAAGCGGTTTGCCGGTCGGTTGTAAATCGTCGTCGGGTCACCGACCTGAAGCAATTTGCCGTTTTTCATCACCGCGATGCGCTGGCCCAGGGTCATCGCTTCCACCTGGTCGTGGGTCACATAGATGACGGTGGTTTTCAGTTGCTGATGAAGCCGGGTAAGTTCGGCACGCATCCCGACGCGCATTTTGGCGTCAAGGTTGGAGAGTGGTTCGTCAAACAAAAACACCTTGGGGTTGCGGACAATCGCCCTGCCGACCGCGACCCTTTGGCGCTGACCACCAGAAATCTCCGCCGGTTTGCGGTCAAGGAGTTCTTCGATGCCCAGAATTCGGGCGGCTTCAACGACCCGGCGTTGAATCTCGTCCCGGGGCAGGCGGCGCAGTTTTAAGGCAAACGCCATATTTTCAAATACCGTCATATGGGGGTACAAAGCGTAGTTCTGGAAAACCATCGCAATGTCCCGGTCCCGGGGTTCAACCGCGTTGACCAACTTTTCGCCAATATAGATTTCACCCGAGTCCGGCTCTTCCAGTCCGGCGACAAGGCGCAGCAGGGTTGATTTACCACAACCGGAAGGACCGAGGATGACAAAGAACTCTCGGTCTTTAATCTCCAGGGTGACATTGTCAACGGCAATGACATTCTTTCTGAATGTCTTGGTGACCGATTTGAACAGTACCTGGCTCATCGCTTGGCTCCTTTATTTTTTGGGACCGAGGACCGTGAGGATGCGGGTTACCGTCTCTTTGAGATTGCGCCGGACGCAGACGATGTCAATCAAGCCGTGTTTGAGCATAAACTCTGCACGCTGAAAACCTTCGGGCAGTTTCTGGCCAATCGTATCTTCGATAACCCGCTGGCCAGCAAATCCCAACAAAGCACCGGGTTCAGAGATAATTACATCACCGAGCGAGGCAAACGATGCCATTACACCGGCGGTACAGGGGTCAATCGGAATGGAGATGAAAGGCACGCGGGCGCGGCGGAGAAGTCCAAGTTCGGCGGAAGTTTTTGCCATCTGCATCAGGGACAGGATGCCTTCCTGCATTCGGGCACCACCCGAGGTGGCGATGATGACGAGCGGTCTTGTTTCCGTGCGTGCCAGCCGGATGGCGCGCGCCACCTTTTCGCCAACAACCGAACCCATACTGCCACCGATAAAACTGAAGTCCATCGCTCCGAAAACCACGGGCAGGTTAGAGATGCGCCCCCGGCCATAGATGAAGGCGTCGTTGCGGCCGGTCTTTTCCCGTGCCTCCTTCACCTTTTCCGGATATTTCGGAAACTTAAGCGGGTCGGCGGCGACAATGCCCGGGTCCAGTTCTTCCCAGGTGCCTTCGTCGAGCAGGATTTTGATGTAGTCGTCCGGGGTGATGCGGAAGTGATAACCACAACGGTTGCAGATGTAGAAGTTGGACTCCAATGTTTTGCGATAGATAATCTCGCCGCAACCGTTGCAGCGAAACCACAGGGTATCGCTCACCTTGCTCGCCATAGATGAAGTATAAAAACCGGGCTTTACCAGTCAAGGCAAAGCCCGGTAAGGAAACCGTTGTTTTAGACGGGCGGCGTTACCGCATACCACCACGGGGTGGTCTTTCGGTACGTGCCCGTGCTTCGTTCACGGTCAGCTGTCTGCCGTCCAATTCAAATTGATTCAGGGCGGCGATAGCGGCTGCGGCGCCCTCATCGGTCGCCATTTCCACAAAGGCAAATCCCCGAGAACGCTCGGTGAACTTGTCTTTGATTATCTCGACCGAGGCGACTTCACCGTGCTGAGAAAAAAGTTCCCGCAGGGTTTCCTCGGTGGTGCTGAATGGGAGGTTTCCCACAAACACACGCTTACCCATTTACTTACCTCCAGTAAGGTTTGTGCTTGGGGAGACGTTACAGGCTACGGGACAGAAAATCAGCCAACGCAGACCTTAACGGACCACAAGCGTCTTCGGGTCTCTTATCCTATACCGCTGGTTCTTGACCCGGCAGAACCAGCAGATTAATGTTATCACAATTATTGCTCCTGTCAACTATTACAACAGGAGGATGATGCGGTGAACAGACAGCGGTGAGCAGGAGCGGGGTATTTAAATTAAAACGGTGTCAATTTCCCATACCATCCCGGGTACGGTATCGGGGTTGGGTAGGGAAAACAGGGCAAAAACGGTCTAACATCTTTAAGAACAAGGGGTTAGTCAAAAGGAGATAAAATCGGGCTGTATACTTTAAAGTATACTTTTTCTGAACGGGCAAAAGGAAAAGCGTGGTAATGAGATTGAATTTGTCGATTTCGGTAGGAGACGGTTGGCCGTCTTTTTTATTCGATAAGGTCAGGGTTGCCATTATCCAAGGATATGTGTATCATAACCGGTATGAAAGTAAGGTTTTTATATTTTGAAGGTTGTCCGCATAAAGAGCCGGCGTTGGCGCTGTTAAAACAGGTGTTGAGGGAGAGAGGTTATGCGGGGGAGATTGAGATGGTGGAGATTAAGAACGAAGATGATGCCCGGCGCTACCACTTTCTTGGTTCGCCCACGGTTCAGGTGAACGGAATTGATGTTGAAGAAAGTCGGCGCAATGACCCACCGGTTTTCGGGTGCCGGGTTTATAAGACAAATGACGGTTACAGTGGTGTTTTTCCAAAAGAACTGATTGAGGCGGCGCTGGACAAGGCAGGAGGAGATAAGGGAAAAGGAGGGTGAAAGTGGAGATTGCCGTATTCGGTTCGGGTTTGATGGCGCAGGCGGTAGCGTTTGACCTTATCCGCCAGAAGGATGTGGAGAAGGTTTATATAATTGATGTTGACAAGGGGCGGCTGCGCACCGTTAAGAACTTTCTGTCAAGCCCAAAACTGGTAACGATTCAAGCCGATGCCCGAGACCGAAAACTTTTGCCGTTAATCGGGCGGTGTGCGGTGGCGGTGAGTTGTGTTCCTTACAACTTCAATTTCAGGCTCACCAAACTGGCAATTGCTGCCCGAACCAATTTCTGTGACCTGGGGGGCAACAATACGGTGGTGCGGCGTCAGTTTACACTGAACAAAGAGGCGGAAGTCGCCGGCATCACTGTTGTGCCCGACTGTGGTCTTGCGCCGGGGATGACCAACATCCTTGCGGCAGACGGCGTGAACCGGCTTGACCGAACAGAAGAAATTCACATCCGCGTGGGCGGATTACCGGTGAAGCCCAAGCCGCCGCTGTTCTACAAACTGGTGTTTTCTGCCCAGGGGCTTTTGAATGAGTATGCTGAACCCTGTCTGATTTTAGAGGGCGGTAAGATTAAAAAGGTGCCGGCGCTTACCGGTTCAGAGATGCTGCGGTTTCCCGAGCCCTTTAACACCCTTGAGGCGTTTCACACTTCAGGTGGCTCTTCGACCCTGCCGGAAACATTCAAGGGTAAGGTCAAGACCCTGGACTATAAGACGATTCGTTACCCTGGGCACCGGTTGATGTTTCTCTTGCTGTTAAAAACGGCGATTGGTAACTGGCGCCGGGTGCCCCGGGCGCAACTTGCCTGTGCGCTGGAACGGACCCTAGGGTTTGAAACCGAGGATGTGGTTTTGCTGCGGGTTGAAGTCAAGGGGATAAAGTCGGGCGAAAAGAGGACGATTCGTTATCAGTTGATTGACTATCGAGACAAAAAGACCGGTTTGACGGCGATGATGCGCACAACCGGTTTTTCCGCCGCGATTGTGGCGTTGATGCTCGGGCGGGGTCAGGTTTTAAAACAAGGCGTATTGCCCGGAGAAAAGGCAATTCCGTCCCGGCGGTTTATCAGCGAACTGCGCCACCGGGGCTTTGACCTGCGGATTACCAGTCGCGCCGGTTAAACGACCTCGGCGAGCAGTTTTGCCGCCTCTTCAATGAGGGCAATTTCGTCCCGGGTAAAGGCGTGCGGCTGAGAGGCATCTACCGCAATCTCGCCCCAGAATTTGCCCTGTTTAATTATCGGCACAACCAGTTCCGAACGGGTTTCCGAGAAGCAGGTGAGGTAGCGGGCATCGGCATTGACATCAGGCACCACCTCGGTGCGCATCGTGACCGCCACTGTGCCACAGATTCCCCTGCCCACCGGAATCTGTTCAAACCCGCGGGGCTGTTTGCCTTGATATGGTCCGAGCACCAGGTTGTTGCCGACAAGCCGGAAGATGCCCACCCAGTTGAATTCCGGGAAATGTTTTTTAATGGTCATTACGACGCGTGCCTGGGCATCTTCCGGGCGCTGACTGGCGCGGATTAGTTCCCGGAGTTCCTGTAATTGTGCCTGGTACTTCATATGAGAAATCTCCCGTCTTTCATTATCGGTTTGCCATCGCCATAAACGGTAAAACCTTTTCTTGTGTCGCAAACCATATCCCAGTGAATCACGGAGCGGTTTTTGCTGCCGGTCTTTGGATAGCCGGTGCCGAGGGCGACATGGACGGTACCACCAATTTTCTCGTCAAACAGGATGTCCTTGGTGAACCGTTTGATTGAGTAGTTGGTGCCAAAGGCGAGTTCGCCGACCCGTTTTGCCCCTTCATCGGTGTTAACCATCGCCCGGAGGATGTCGGCACCTTTGTCGGCGGACATTTCAACCACCTTGCCCTTTTTGAATACGAGCCGGATATTTTCCACCTCTTTACCCTGGTAGATTGCCGGATAGGTGTAGCGGATGAACCCTTCGGTTTTGTCCTCTTCGGGCCCGGTGAAAACCTCGCCGTCCGGGAAGTTGTTGTGGCCATCGCAGTTCGCCCATTTTCTGCCCCGGACACCGAAGGTGATGTCGGTATCGGTACCGAGAATGCGGATGGTGCTAAGCCGGTTCAGTTTGGCAATCAACCGCTGTTGCCGTTTAGAAATCTTCTGCCACTCCTGAATCGGGTTCGGTTTGTTTAAGAGCCCGGCGCCAAACACAAACTCCTCGTACTCGATGCGGGACATTGCCGCCTCCTGTGCCAAAGCATCGGTCGGAAAGTTGGTCAGTACCCAGCGCAGTTTGCCTTCTGCCTCGCGCTGCAAGCGCCGCTCCAGCAGGGTTTTGCGGGCGGTTTGATAGATGCTCATATTTGCGGCGTCGATACTGGTCAATTCTTTCAAATTCCAGCCACCCCGAACAAAGATTAGCGCATCCGCCTTTTCCACTTCAACCAGGTCGGTCGGAGCGACAAAACGTAACTGTTCGGGTCGGGCATTACGGAACAAAAGATAAGAGGCGTCCGGAATGGTGACCCGCAGCGTCACATTAGCACCGACCTTTAACGCCTCCAGTTCCAGCGCCTTTAACAGCGGCTCAGCATTGGCTGGACCATAGATAACCGCCCATTCACCTTTTTTGAGCCGGACGCTGTAATTGACCATCAGTTTTGCCAGTTTTTCAATTCTTGGGTCAAACATTTTGCCTCCTTTTTATCATTTTAGCCGATTTTTTTCCGCCGGGTAACAAAAAACCCGACAACACAACTAAATACGACCAGAATCCCGAAACCAAACAGTAACCGCCGTGCCGAGACGAAGTTGGTCAACTGCCCGATTAAAAATGCGGCAAGGGCAAAGAGAAGGTGCAATAACCAGTCCCGGGTGGAAAAGATACGGCCCCGGACCTCTTCCGGTACCGCTTCGTGTAATAGGGTGTCCATTCCGATGTAGACCGGAGACAGTGCCAATCCGGCGATAAATATCAAGGGTGCAACCGGCGCGAATGTTTTCGATGCGGCGAGCCCGGCGACAACAGCACCCATCACCAAAAAACAGACAAGGATGACCTTGTGTTTGGGCAGGCGATGGCCAATGATGCCGTAGCCCATTGAGGAAAGGAGTAAGCCGATTGAGCCGATGGCGGCGACATAACCAACCCCTTTTGTGCCCAGACCAACACCACCCAGTTCTCGACTGGACTGAATCACCGGGACATAGAGAACGACCACCGCTGCGCCTAAAATCACCATCAAAACGATTGAGGAGTAAACAAACCAGACCGCCGGTTCGCCTTTTACCACGCGCAGTAGTCCTTTGACACTCTCAATCATCCGGGACTGCTCTTTGATAAAAAGTTGAACCTCGGGCTGGTGGGGTGAGTTGTACTTCTTGCCGCTGGCAAGCCGTTTGAAGATGAAGAGGAGCGAGACGACCGAGACAAAGTAGGTGAAGGAGTCAAGGTAAAAGCCCGCGGTCCATACCGGTCGGATTCCCAGCCGAGCCCAGCCGTTCCAGTCAACGATTAAGCCGCCAAGCACCATACCGGCAAAGGTTGCCAGCCGGCCGATGATGTTTAACACCGAGTTGGCACCGAGCACCCGTTCCGGTCCGACGAGGTTGGGGATGATGGCGAGCCGGGCGGTGTTGAAGAACAAGCCAAAGAGAAACACTAAAAAGGCAAGGAAATAGACAAGTAGTAGTTGATTTGTCGCGATGGCAAGGAGCGGGATGAGTAGCACGAGAACAGTCCGGAACGAGTCGCAGACAATCATCACTTTGCGCCGGTCCCAGCGGTCCACGAGAACACCGGCAAGTGGTCCAAATAGCACCGTGGGCAGGGCAACCACGACCGAAAGATAGGAAATTGCCCGGGCGCTTTCCCAGCCGAATTTGGTGGCGTAGTAGGCAATCATCGCCAGCAGTGCCATATAGTCCAGTTTGTCCCCGAACAAAGAGAAAGCCTGGGAGAGGGCGAATACAACAAACTCCGGAATCCGCAACACCGGTAACAACTGACTCTTTCGGGGCGGTAGCGGTTCAGTTCCGCAAGTGATGTCCGGGAGGTTATCTTCTTTCATAGTTCAGTAGCGCTGGAAGCGCGGGATTGGGTAGCGGTCAAGCAGCTCTTGGTAAAACTGTTCAACCTGCTCGGCAACTTTTCCCCAGGAAAATTCCAGTGCCCGGCGCCTTCCGGCTTCACCCATTTTGCGCGCCAGTTCGGGCTCTTTGAGAATTTTGACAATCGCCTGTGCAAGCCGGTGCGGGTCACGGGGCGGTACGAGGAAACCCTGCTCACCCGGGGTCAAGACGGTGCGATAACCAACAATGTCCGAGGCGACAACCGGTCGGCCCGTTGCCATCGCTTCCAGAAGGACGATGCCAAAACTTTCATAGCCGATCGCCGGGGAACAGAACAGGTCGCAACTGCGGTAATAGGCGGGTCGGGCTTCACCCGGAATCAATCCTGCCCAGTAGACATTCTTTTCGACCTCTTTGTCAAGATAGCCTTTATAAGCGTAGCCCAACAAGCCGGTGCCGACCACGACCAGTTGTACATCCGGTATCTCCCGAACGATTTCCGGTAGTGCCATCAGCAGGTATTTGAGCCCTTTGCGGGGTTCGAACCGGCCCAGGAACAGGATTTTGGGTCGGCCGTTGTTGAGTTCGGGAACCGGGGCGACATCAGGACGGAAAAATTGGACATCGATGCCGTTGGGGATGATGCGATATTCACCCGGAAAGTATTTGGCGGCAGAGTCCCGGGCAGCGGTTGAGACCGCAATCTTGCCGTGAATCGCCCGAAAATAGGGTAGAAGAAAGGAGCGCGCCAGGGCATAGCCGATGCTTTTGTCGTGGTTGGCATGGAAGGTGAAGACATTGACGACGCGCGAGGCACGCAATGCGACTAGCGGCAGGGTGGGGGCAAGCGAACCGTGCATATGGATGATTTCAAAACCCTGTTCTTCGAAATATTTTTTGACCCGGGCAACAGGCCGGATTGCCACTGGTACCCGGGCAAACGATTTGTTGGAGCGAATAACCAATCCCCGGCCTATTCGAAAAACCTCTGATTCGTCGGGAACCTGTTCCAGACAGTCCATCATTCGGGTGCCGACATTGGTGGTGAGGATTTTTACACTGTTGCCCCGCTGGCGCAACTCGCGCGCCAGGTGGTGAATGTGCTCGGCAATACCACCGATATACGGGTAGTAGTTGTCCGAGACCATGCAGATGCGCATCGGCTATACTTTCCTGTTAGAAAACGCCTGCAAGCCAGCCTTGAGGACTTGTACCGCCCGTACCAAATCTTCGCACTTTAACACATAGGCGATACGAACTTCGTCCTTACCCAGCCCGGGTGTGGCGTAAAACCCTTGAGCCGGGGCGAGCATCACCGTTTCTCTGTCGAGGTGAAAGTCGTTTAAGAGGAAAATGGCGAACTCCTCGGCATCAACAACCGGCAGCCGGGCAATGAGGTAAAATGCACCGCGGGGTCGGAGAAATTTGACTCCGGGGATTTTACTCAGTTCCTCACACAGGACATCACGGCGGCGCCGGTACTCATGGCGTACCTCATCAAAGTAGGAGGGCGGAATGTCCTTTGCCCGCTGCGCCGCAAGCTGGTCAACAGTCGGCGGGCAGAGCCGCGCCTGGCCAAATCTCAGCATCGTTGCCATAAAATCCCGGTTACGGCTGGCAACGCAACCAATCCGCGCACCGCAGGCGCTGTAACGTTTTGATATTGAATCAACCATCACCGCCCGGTCTTCAATTCCTTTTAAGTTGAGGACACTCAAAGGGCGGACATTTTCGTCATAGACAAACTCCCGATACACCTCATCACCGATTAAGAACAGATTGTACTCCAGTGCCAGTTGGCGCAGGAGTTCCATTTCCGTTTCGGAGTAAACAACACCGGTTGGGTTGCCGGGATTGGAGAAGAGAATCGCTTTGGTACGCGGTGTAATCAGGCGCACAAACTGCTCTTTGGGCGGCAGGGCAAATCCGTTATCGGCGCTGGTGGTTATCGGTACCAGTTTCACCCCCGCCATTATCGCAAAGCCGAAGTAGTTGGTATAAAACGGCTCGGGCACAATCACTTCGTCGCCCGGGTCGGTAACGGCTTTGATGGCAAACAGAATCGCTTCACTACCACCGGTGGTGACGAGGATATCGTCATTGGTGATTTCAATGCCCACCGAGTGATAGTAGGAAACGAGGGTATCGATATAGGTCGGCAAACCCGCCGAATGACCATAACCGAGAACTTTGATGTCAACTTCCCGGTAGCCGTTCATTATCTCAGCGGGCGTCTCGATGTCGGGTTGCCCGATGTTGAGATGGTAAACCTTTATGCCCCGTGCCTTTGCCTTTTCAGCGTAGGGCACAAGTCGCCGGATCGGGGATGCGGGCATTAACCGGGCACGCTGGGAAAGTTGCATTATTTGTTTATCGCTCATTTTCGGCTCCTTTCATTGGGTTAACAGCGGTCTGATTTCCTGTTCCTGAACCGGTCCGACAACACCGGCAAAGAATCGGTCGTCGCTCAAAATTTCATCAACCAGTTGAGCAACCTCTTCCCGCTTTAACTGGTTGTAAGCGTCAATTATTTCCTCCAGTGTTGTCACCTTACCCAGCAGGAGGTAACTGCGGGCGATGCGCATCATCCGGTTGATGGAACTTTCCGCCCCTAAAATCAGTGCGCTCCGGGTCATCGTCAATGACCGCGCAAACTCCTCCGGGGTGATTTTCTCCTGCCGCAGTCGTGCCAGTTCGTCTTTAAGAGCCGTGATGCAGCGTTTCAGTTTTCGCTTTTCGGCAACAAAGTAAATTCCCAACAGACCAGAATCTTCATAAAGTTCAACAAAACTGCCTATTGAATATACCAAACCTTCCTCTTCCCGCAACCTTTGAAACAAGCGGGAGGAGACGCCGCCTCCCAGTGCGGTGTTGAGCACCGAAAGGGCATAGCGCCTTGGGTCGGCATAGGAAAAGGCGGGTTTGGCAAGGCAGACAAAAACCTGGGACAACTCGCGGCGGGTACGAATTAGGGTTTGGGGGGGCATCAATGACGATGGCGCCCGAACGGGCGTTTGGCAACCTTCCCGGTTCAAACCGGCAAGGTAATTTACGACCTGCTGGTGCTCAACCGCGCCGACCGCAACGGCGACGGCACAATTTGCCCCGTAATTCTGGTGATAAAAATTGTGTAGTTGTTGGCGGTTTATCCGGTCAACCGAGTTAAGTGTCCCAACAACCGGTTTCCCTAACGGGCTGGTGCCGTAAAGTGCCGAAAGCAAAAGATTGATGGCACAAGATTCCGGGTCTTCTTCGTTACTCCTGATTTCTTCGGTGACCACCTCTTTTTCCTTTCGCAGTTCGGCTTCAACGAAAGCGGGCTGTCCTAAAATTTCGACCAGCAACCCGGCAACCTCCTTCAATTTGTCAACCGGTGCCCGGGCGTAGAAACAGGTCGCCTCCTTGTCGGTAAAGGCGTTTAATTCGGCACCGCAGGACTCTGCGGCAACATTTATCGCCCGCGCGTCCATCCGCTCGGTTCCCTTGAAAATCATGTGCTCAATGAGATGGGCGGTTCCTTCCTGTCCGGGTGGGTCATCACGACTTCCCAGCCGGAAGGCAAAGCCGAGTGACACCGACTTTAGATAGGGCAATCTTTCTGAAATAACAAGCAAGCCACCCGGAACCCGGGTGGCTTGAATCTCTCCGGTACCGGAAAATTCTACCGCCATCGCATCAGTAAATACACCGCGATGCACTACGCAATTTTTAGAACCGCCCGCGTCTTTGTTCTTTTCCCCGGCTATGTCCTGTTTTACTGGAAGAGCCGTGCGTGGCGCGTGCGGGGCGTCGGTCGCGCGGTTCAACAATACCGGAATCGTTTGATGGTGGTATTTCACCCCGTTCTTCCATCGCCTTACGCCGGGATAGGTTTATTCTACCCTGACTGTCGATTTCGGTTACCTTGACCCAGACTTTATCACCAACTTTGACCTCATCGGTGACCTGACGGCAGTGACCCGGAGCCAGCTGGGAGATGTGAACCATACCCTCTTTACCGGGGAGAACTTCCACAAAGGCGCCAAAACTGGTGACGCGGGTTACTGTGCCCTGGTAAACCTTTCCCACTTCAACCTCGGCGACGAGCGATTCAACCCACTCTTTTGCCTTCTTGAGCGCATCGGGATTGGTGGCGGCGATCGTGACCGTGCCGTCGTCTTCGATGTCAATTGTGGTGCCGGTGGCTTCGATAATCTTACGGATTGTCTTACCACCAGGTCCGATCACGGTGCCGATTTTGTCTTTGTCGATAACGAGGGAAATAATCCGGGGGGCGTAGCGGGAGATTTCGGGCCTCGGACGGTCGATGACCGAGTTCATTATTTCCAAAACCTGGAGCCGTGCCCGGGTTGCCTGTTCCATTGCGCTACGCAGGATTGAGTAAGGGACACCGGGCAGTTTGAGGTCAAGCTGGATGGCGGTAATTCCATCCCGGGTGCCGGCAACCTTGAAGTCCATATCACCGTAATGGTCCTCATCGCCGATGATGTCGGTGAGAATCTTGAAGCGCTCGCCCTCTTTAACCAGCCCCATCGCAATGCCGGCAACTGCAGTTTTAACCGGAACTCCGGCATCCATCATTGACATCGAGCCGGAGCAGACCGAAGCCATTGAGGAAGAGCCGTTGGATTCAAGGATGTCCGAGACAATTCTGATGGTATACGGGAAAGTTTCTTCTTTGGGCACAACCGCCTGCAGTGCCCGTTCGGCAAGGTCGCCGTGGCCAATTTCCCGGCGGCCTGGTCCGCGCAGCATCCGGACTTCGCCCACCGAAAAGGGCGGGAAGTTGTAATGGAGCATAAACGACTTTTTCTCTTCCATCGCCAGTTCGACATCATCAACCACCTGTTCATCTGACTTTGTGCCCAGTGTCGTGGTGGCGAGCGACTGGGTTTGGCCCCGGGTGAAAAGGGCACTACCATGGGCGCGGGGTAAAACCCCAACCGCGCAGTCAATCGGTCGCAACTCGTCCAGTTTTCTGCCATCAAGCCTTTGTTCCCGTTCGAGGATGCGATTTCGGATATCCTGGCGGATAATCTCTTCCATCACCGCGGCAACCGCACCTTCAACATCCGGGAACTTTTCCTGTAGTTGTTCGCTTACCTGCCGGATCAGTTCACTTCGGGCGTTACTACGGCTCCGCTTGTCGCTGATATCATTGGTTGCGATGGCAGGTTCGGTAATGCGCTGAGCAATCTCCTGGCGCAACTCTTCAGTTATCAAGGGTGGGTCCAGGCTGATTTTGGGTTTACCAACCGCCGACTGCAACTCCTTTTGTAACTCAATTGTTTTCTTTATTACCGGCTGTGCCAGTTCCCACGCCCGGTCAATGTCTTCAATTGAAACCTCGCGCGCCTGTCCCGCGATGGTCATCACGGTGCCATTCTCTAACCCCACGAAAATCATAGACATATCAGCATCATCAAGTTGGCTCATCGGCGGGTTGGCGACCAGTTGACCATTAATTTTTCCCACCCGGCACACACCTATTGGACCAAGAAAAGGAATTTCCGAAATTACCAGAGCCGCAGACGAGGCGACCAGGCTCAAAAACTCGCTTTCATTTTCCATATCGGTTGAGAGAAGGTAGGCGATAATCTGGGTTTCGTGCCGGAAACCGGTCGGGAAAAGGGGCCTGATTGGGCGGTCAATCAGCCGGCAGGTAAGGGTTTCTTTATCCCTTGGCTTGCCTTCGCGTTTGAAAAAACCGCCTGGAATCTTACCTGCGGCATAAGCTAGTTCCCGATAGTCTACCACCAGGGGAAAGAAGTCTTGATAGCCTTCAAAGGGTTGTTTGTTGTAAACCGCGCTTGCCAGAACAACCGAATCGCCGTAACGGGCAAGCACACCGCCATCTGCCTGGCGGGCAACGCGGCCAAATTCTAATGACAGGGTCCGGCCGCAGACCTCAACTTCAACGCGATGCATTGTTTTACCTAACCTCTTAGCCCAAGGGTGGTGATGATTTTTTCATACCGCTCGGGGTAGTGCTTTGCCAGATACTGCAGGTGCCGGCGCCGGGCGTTAACCAGTTTGATCAAGCCGCGCCGTGAATGGCGGTCTTTTTTATGCACCTTCAGATGCTCGGTTAACTGATTAATCCTTTCCGTAAGAATTGCAATCTGAACCTCGGGGGAACCCGTGTCCTTTTCGTGTAACTGGAATGTGCTCACCAGTTTCATCTTTTTTTCTTTAGTTAGTGCCATATTGTTTCCTTTTTTGTCCTTTAGTATAAATTAAATTAACCAAATCCCCGCCGATGTCAACAAACAGCAGAAAGGCATTAGGCGACAAAAAGGCAGAAGGCAACAAAAGGGAAGAGGTGTTGCAACGCCCGGCCGAAAAAGGCAGAAAGCCAAAGGTCTTGCATTGTCATCCTTACCCGGTATATTACAACCGATGGGTGCTAATAAAATTGATTATGGCGAGTTAAAAATGGCAGAACTTTTCCATGGCCATCTGGGTCCGTGGCTGGTTTTAGGTTTGCGGGCGGGCAGGTATGCCCGAAGAAGGTTGAAGGGGACGCCGTTTGATTTGATGGCGATTGTTGAGTGTCCAGCAAAGCCACCGGTAAGCTGTTTTATTGACGGTGTCCAGCTGGGGTCGGGTTGCACAATGGGTAAAACCAATATTCAGCACCGGATAAAACCAAATGGGTGCCGGGTCGTTTTCCAGCACCGGGACACGGCGGAAAAGGTCACCTTTAAGGTGCGGAGCGATGTGTTCGAGTCGCTTGTTAACCTCAAGAAAAAGGATGCTATCGCGGTTGCCCATGAGATGTACGCAAAGCCATTTTCTCGTTTGTTTTTAACTGCCGGTGCCGAAGCGCGAAAGCGTTGAATCCCGAAACGGTCTGGTTAGTCTAATAAGGTGAAGATTGAAAAAGATAAAAAGGAGGTGATGAAAATGGCTAAACATCTAACAACTTGGGACCCGTTCCGGGAGATGGTATCTTTGAGAGATGAACTGGACCGTTTGTTTGACTCGGTGTTCGGCAGGTTACCGCGCGAGCGGGGTGAGACTTACTGGGCACCGCCGATGGACATTGAGGAAACCGATGATGCGGTTATCGTCAGGGCAGAACTGCCCGGGATGAGTAAAGACGACATCAAAATCAGCCTCTCGGGCGATACCCTGACGATTTCCGGCGAGCGAAAGCAGGAGTCGGAAAAGAAGGGTAAAACCTACTATCGGATTGAGCGGGCTTACGGTAAGTTCCAGCGGACAGTAACCCTGCCGGCTGAGGTTGAAGGTGATAAGGCGAAGGCGACTTACCGTGCCGGGGTGCTGGAACTGGTTCTGCCGAAGTCCGAGAAGTCTAAGGCAAAAGAGATCAGCATCGTTGCCGAGGACTAATCTCCCGGAACTGATTAAGGAGACGCCGGTTCGGGCGTCTCCTTTTGCTTTTCTTGACCACAAAGACAGATAGTTTATGATTTAAAGTCTATGTTCAGGCGCAAACTTTTTTATTTGACGGTGCTGGCGCTGCTGACCGTTCTGGGATGTTCCGAGGCACCGCTCATTGAGCGGGAGGCAAATCGGGTTGTGCTTCTGGAACTGTTTTCCACTTTACCCGATGAGTGAGCCTATTGTGCGTCTGCGTTGCAGGCGCTGGACAGTTTGACGATGATTTACGGCGATTCGATTGTGCCGATCGTTTACTACTCGGCGGAGTCACATCCGGAACTGGAGAGCGAAGCCGGTCGGGCGCGGGCAAACTGGTACGGGGTTCAACCATCCCTTTTACCACTGGCGTTCTTTGACGGCACGAACCGGGCACCGCAGGTAACGCTCCCCGACTCTTTCTACCCGGTTTACCGGAATATGACCGATGGTGCCCGGGCACAAAAGACGGTTCTGGAGATGAAACTGGACAGCACAATCGTCGAGTCGCAGCGGATTGCGATTCGGGTACACATTGAACCAACCGATTCCACAATCGACGCGATGACCGGTCTACGGCTCGTGGCGGTGGTTTATGAGGATAGCGTGCCCTACTACTCGCTGTTGATGGGTGATACGGTTTATATTTCCCGGGTGGTGCGCACGGTGGTTGGTGACAGTTTCGGGGTGCCGCTGCGCTTGAAATTCGGGACCGGATATGACACCCTGCTTCGGGCACCGTATGCCGGCTATAACATTGACCGAATTGGTGTCGCGGTGGCGGTTCAGGATGTCGCCACCCGGGCGGTGTTACAGTCGGTAATTAAACAAAGGGTTAAGAATTAGACCACGGAGGTGTTGATGAATAGATACACGGGCAGAATCGGCGAAGAGCACAAAGGGCGGGAGGCAAAATCGCCGAAGCGCTTCAACTTGGGCACTATTGCTCTATTCTGTTGCCTCTTCTTTGTCCTGCTAACTTTTGGGGCGGAAGGGAAAGAAGAAAAGAAGTTCCCCAAGGCACCGGAGTGGAGTTTAAAGGACATCAACGGCAACGAAGTGAAACTTACCCAGTTGTTGAAGCAGGGACCGGTTTATATGTTGTGCTGGGATTTGCCCTGCGTCAACTGTATTGCAGAACTGGATGCGCTCGTGCCGGTTTACGACTCTTTGAAGGAGCGAGGGTTTCAGCTGGTGGCGCTTTCGGTTGATAAACCATCGGATGAGGCAAGGGTACGGGGATTTGTCAAAAGTAAAAAATGGCCCTACATCGTGGTTCTGGACCAGCAGCAGAAGGTGAAGAAGGCTTACAACATCATCATCAAACCGACCGCAGTACTGATAAATATGAAAGGCGAGATTGTGTTCACCCATATCGGGTACAAGAAGGGCGATGAGAAGCGGATTGCGGATGAGATCGGGAAATGGCTCCCCGAGGAGTCAGAAGAAGAGAAGTCAGGCAGCACGGAAGGGCAGAAACAGGAAGATAAGAAGGGCGGGAAATAATGATAGCGCAGCAGCGCAGCAGGGCAGAATTGGTAAGGTTACTGCGCTACTGTTCAATCCTGTTTCTCACCACCGCCGTTTTCGGGAGCGACTTTTCAATTCAGGGTTCAAACCGTGCCGAGTTCTGGGGCTACGAGACAAACTGGGCGACCCATATTGAAGACAAACTTGATTTAATCGCCCGCTACGGCGATTTTGAAGGTGAACTGGGCGTGCTCCTGTTTGAGCCTTCAAAGCACAGTCCTGCGCCCCGCAAATCATTACGACTGCTGGACTACGCCCTCGCCTACAGCCCGGAGCAGTTAGAGGTCCGGCTGGGCAGATTCTATACCACATTTGGCCAGGGTTTAACGCTGCGAACCTATGCGGACGACGAATTCCGGCACTACAAAAGTTTGCACGGACTTTACAGCCGATTCCACTTGCCGTTAGCGAGCGAGATAACGCTCCTTGCCGGAAGATTGAGGGATGTTTTCTTCCAGGAGAACACCTACAAGATAATGAACGAACTGGACACCACCGACCAGGTTTTAGGGGCAAACCTTGACACCAGGCCGCTCAATTTTCTGGCGCTGGGGGGCAGATATGTGCGGATTAATCGTGCGGTTGACCCGACCCCGAAGGCGTTCACCGAACTGTTTGGCGGTGGTGCCGCTGTTGACATTGGACCGGTAACGCTGGCTGGTGAGTTCGCCTGGCGCCTGGGAACAAAACCCGGGATTGGGGGCAGGGAAAAAGGTTTTGGCTATCTGGCAAACGCCAGCCTTGCCCTGACCGGATTTTCCCTGCTCGGCCAGTTTGTTGATTATACCGGTTTAGGTTTTCCTGAGGGTGTTTACCATTACAACGACCCACCGACGCCGATTAAGTCCGGAGTGGCGATAAATCGGGGGGTTGACGAGCGCGGATTTGGCGTCACAGTTTCTGGTTCACCGGTTGATGGCCTTTATCTGGAAGGTGAACTGGGGCGGCTGTTTGTCCACGACGACAGTTCGGCGGGGGTGTTGGAAGGAGAGGTGAAGGGCAGATATGGCATCGGGGAAAACTGGAACTGGGAAGTTAAGTTCAACCATATGTTACAGAAGAACATTGAACTCGGAACCTATCGCCGGGTAACAGACCGGCCCGGCGTGCTGGTGAATTTTCTGACCGGTGAGCACACCTTTACCCTTGAGGCTGAACTGGGCTGGGTTGAAGAACAACCAACCGAACCGGTACCGGGCGGTATCTGGCGTTATCACGAGCCGTTAATCTCGTTCAGTTATGGGTTCGGTGCGCGCTGGCTCTTCACCATCGGCTGGCAGGGTGTTGATATGGACTCACTCCACCGCTATGACAACCAGAAGTCCTGGCCCATGTTTGAGACGGTCTGGAGTATAAGTGAGCGGAATGTTTTGCGGCTGCGAATTGGCGCCGAGAAAGGCGGTTACACCTGTTCGGGCGGGGTGTGCCGATACGAGGCGCCTTTTCGGGGTGCAAAACTACAGTTAATNAGCCAGATTTAACCGATGCGTAAGGTNGTCATCGTTCTNNTTTCCCTCATCGGCGTTGNCCTGATAGCGCTTGGTGTCAAGNTCGGAATGCTAACGGTAATTCGGGGATTTGCGGGGCAGATATGACTTTCCTGTATGGGCCTCGTGTAGGTCCGATTTGCCGCGAGACGATGGAAATGCCAAAATACCGGGGTGGTTGCGCAGTTGCGGCCGGTCCAAGGATAGGTGGATAAAATGGCGAAGAGGAGAATTGCACCCCACCGCATAGGTCAGATAATCGCCACGGTAATATTGAACGGCTATATCCTTGCCTATGTCCAGGGCAAGATTCTCTATTCCGGGTTTCTTAAAAGTGTTCCAGAACCGGTGCTCAACTGTTATGGCGGACCGCTTTCGGTTTTTGCCTGTCCGCTGGGTTCATTCCAGCAGATTCTTGGCCAGCAGGGGGTACTCTGGTGGCAAAGGGTGCCCTGGGTTATCATCGGTCTGTTTGTCATCGTCGGTGCCTTTGTAGGTCGAGCCGCATGCGGCTGGGTTTGTCCATTCGGGTTGTGGCAGGATTTACTTTACAAAATTAAACTGGGCAAGAGAGCCGGTCGGAGCCGCTGGGTCAGTTTTGGTGTTGTCAGTGGTATCGGGCTAATTGCGGTCGCCCTGCTCGCACTGTTTGTCAAAGTGGCGGTCTGGAAGTCGCTTTTGTTCGGCTGGTTGCCGTTTGTCGGTCTGTATTTATTCAGCCTTTACCGGGGCAAGATGACTTTACCGCCGAGGTGGTGGCTCGGCGGTATGCTGGTCGGAATTGGGTTAGGGCTGTTGATCGGAGTTAAGTTTGAAGTCAACCTGGGAATCGCTGTTGGGGTTGTTGCGCTCACCGTGTTCAGCCTGATGGGCGGCAGCCGGGTGGTGCTCATCGCTGCGCCGCTCGTTTTTGTCCTTGCCCTTCTGGGAAAGCCAATAACGATTGGAAATCTGGGCGGAGTGGAACTTGGTTTAATTCTCGTCCTCGGGGTGGTGTTCTTGATCGGGCTATTTGATTTTTTGCTCAAAATCTCCCTGCCGGTCACATCGCTCAAATTCGTGTTCTTTTTGCTCGTTGCCGGTGTTGTGGCGTTTTTCACCGGCGAACCCTGGTTCTGCAAACTTTGTCCGCAGGGGACCCTGGAAGCCGGGGTGCCGCTCGTCGTCTGGGACCCGGTTCAGGGTTTGCGCAGCCTTGTGGGCTGGCTGTTCTATCTCAAGGTGGCAATCCTGCTTTTTGTCCTCTGGGTGGCGATTGTTATCAAGAGGCCATTTTGCCGTGCGGTGTGTCCGATTGGTGCCATCTACTCTCTGTTCAACCGGGCAAGTTTGATGCGGATGAAACTGGACACCACCACCTGCACAAAGTGCGCTGTTTGCCGCCGGGTTTGCCCGATGGACATTGAGCCCTATGAAGAACCCAATCAGGCGGAGTGTATCCGCTGCTTTGAATGTGTCTGGGCTTGTCCCAAATCCAGTTTAAAGATAACCACATAACCGGTGCCAAAACCTTCCTGGCTGAAAACCCGTTTACCAACCGGCGCAGAGTTTGACCGGGTAAACGAACTTTTGCGCAAGTTCCGGCTGAACACCGTTTGTTCCAATGCCCGCTGCCCAAACTTGACCGAATGCTGGAACGCGGGCACGGCAACCTTGATGATTCTTGGTGACATCTGCACCCGCAGTTGCCGGTTCTGTGCGGTGAAAAAGGGCAATCCCGGGGGCAAGGTTGATGAGACCGAGCCGGAACGAGTTGCGCAACTGGTGCAGGAATTGGGGATAAGATATCTGGTGCTTACTTCAGTGGACCGGGACGACCTTCTTGACCTCGGTGCCGGAATGTTTGCCCGCACGGTTCAGCGGGTAAAGCAAACTCCGCTTTCGGATGTAAAGCGTAAACCCGGTAGCGGTGGGCAACAGGTGCGGGTTGAGGTTCTGGTGCCGGACTTTGGCTGCCGCCTGGAACTCATTCAGCAGGTGGTCAATTCCGGACCGGATGTGTTCGGACACAACATTGAGACGGTTGAACGGTTGACACCGCTCGTACGCGACCGGCGTGCTAACTACCGGCTTTCGCTTGCCGTGCTCCAAAAGGTCAAGGAACTTATGCCGGAAATGGTAACCAAGAGCGGTTTGATGGTCGGTCTGGGCGAGACGATGGCAGAGGTGATTGCGACGCTGGAAGATTTGCGTGCGGTCGGCTGTGACATCGTGACCGTGGGGCAGTACCTGCAACCCAGCCGCCGTGCCCTGCCGGTGGCGCGCTACTGGCATCCGGAAGAGTTCGAAAAGATTCAGGCGGCAGGGGAAAAGATGGGGTTCAAAAAGGTTTTTGCCGCGCCACTGGTCCGTTCCTCATATCGGGCAGCCGAACTGTTCGGGTGATGCAACTTTCTGAGCGGGAAGTTCAGCAGGGGTTAAAAATTTCGGTGATTGAGGGTGCTTTTGCCACCCTTTACACCACGCTGGCGGGCGGTATGTTTCTTGCCGGTCTGGCGCTTTATCTTGGTGCGAACTCATTTCAGATTGCGCTTTTATCCGGCATTCCGGCGCTGTCAACGGTGTTCAGTTTTTTGACCAACTACCTGTTGCGCCTTACCAAAAGCCGCAAGCGGCTGGTCATATGGAGTGCGGGTCTGGGCAGGACAGCGTTCAGCCTCCTTTTGCCCTTTCTATTTTTACAGGTCAAGCCCGGGGTCGTTTTTCTCCTGGTGGTTGTTGCCCTGTCCAGCATCCTGATGCAGATTGCCGGTACAACCTGGACCTCTTGGGTGCGCGACCTTGTGCCCGAAGAGCGCCGGGGCAGATTCTTCGGGTTGCGCAATGCGATTTTAGGGGTGATTGGCGTGTTTGCCGGTTACAGTGCAGGCCGGGGTATGGACTATTTAAAGGCGACGGGCAACGAAGGGCTCGGTTATGCCCTGGCGTTTGCGCTGGCGGTTCTGTTCGGGCTCATCTCCACCTTACTTCTCACCCGGCAACCCGAACCCCCCTTTCTGCCCCGGAGCCAATCAGGGTTCAAAGAGATTTTCTTTGGTCCTTTACAGGAGCCTCAGTTCCGGCGTTTAACCACATTTCTGGCGGTCTGGTTTTTGACCGGCACGCTGGCGTCACCGTTTTACCTGGTCCATCTGATTAAAAACCTGCGGTTCAGTTTTGCCTCAATTGCGATTTACTCGATGATTGGTGGGGTAATTGGGGTGCTGTTTCAACTCCTCTGGGGCAGGGCGGTGGACAAGTTTGGTTCCCGACCGGTAACGGTTTTAAACTTTGCGGCGGTGGGCGTGATGCCGTTTCTCTGGCTCTTTGCCACGCCCGAGTTTCGCTTGCCCATCTGGATTGATGGGGTACTGAACGGTGTTGTCTGGACCGGAGCGAGTTTAGGGTTGTGGAACCTCTTACTTGACCTCGCGGACAATCCGGCACACAAGGAGAGTTACTTTGCCATCTACACCGTGGTCACCGGTTTGGGCGCATTCTTTGCCGCACTCATCGCCGGCACCATTGCCCAGTTTCTTTCAAGATTTCATCTTGTCCTGTTCGGGGTCCGGTTCTACAACTACGATGTGATGTTCTTTCTTGCCGGGGTTGCCCGATTTGCCTGTCTGCCTTTACTGTTGAAGGTTCAGGAGCCGGGAAGTAAGCCGGTTCGTCATACAGTCCGGGCGCTTTCCACCCTTGCCCTGTGGCGGCTCAATGCCGGTAAGGATGTACTGCTTCAGGTGCTGGGCATAAAGCCCCGTGATGAATCAGAATAAAACAGTTGCCTACGGCACCAGCAACTTCTCTTCAACGAACAGTTCGCTTGATTTAAGTTTCATAAGATAAACACCCCGGGCAAGATGGCGCAGAGCAAGCGTCTTAGTGCCCTGACCCGAGAGGACAAAATTGGACCGGTATACAGTTCTGCCGGTGATGTCAAACAGGGTAATTTGCACCGGCATCTTTGCGGGTAGATTGTACGAAAGCACGGTGTAGCCCTTGGTTGCCGGATTGGGTGCAATGCGGAACGAAAACGAACTGTTCACCGAGGGTGTTGCCATTATTCCGTTTTTGTCAGGATGCGGCGCAAAAGCACCCAGTTCCCGATAGCGCCAGAACTCCCGGCTTTTGCCGCCTTTCAGCGCATAAAAGAGCCCATCGTTCGTGCTCGCCAATGAGCCGCCGTCTTTGACCCGGCGTTTCTTACCGCTCATCCCGACTTCGGGTATCGGTTCCAGTTCAACCCAGGTGTAGGTACCGCTAGCAACATCACAACACCACCACTCGCAGGTGTTGCCGCCTTTCAGCGCATAGATGAACCCGTTGTAAAATACCGCATCGCTGCCATCCTTGGACTTCTTGTTCTTACCGGTTTTCGTGCTGGGCAGAGGAATTCCGGGAACAGGGTTTGGTTCCCACTCCTGCGTTGTCAGGTTGAAAATCCACATCTCACTGTACTTCGCCTTATGGGCATAAATTTTGTCAACGCCGTCGTAAACGAGCCAGGAGCCCTTGTCCCATTTGGCACGCTCGCCCGCCGGTGCGTACGGGAGCGACTCCCAGCAGTTGCTGGTTGTGTTGTAGCGGAAGAACTCCTGCCGGTAGCCCTTCAGGAGGTAAACATAGTTGTCGACATAAATCAGGTCCGAACCGCCCTTGACCGGCCTGCCACTGGCACCGGTCGGAACATCTCCCAGTTGCTCCCAGTTACCGGTTTCTATTGAATAGCGCCAGAACTCGCGGGTGTTGTTGCCTTTAATCGCCCAGATATAACCGGCACCGTAACAGCCATTGCCGCCGGTATAGGGCTGTTTGCCATCGCCACCCGTGGGCCAGAAGTTAAGGGGCGTCCAGGTGTTGGTGTTCGGGTCATAAGAGTAAAAGTCGCTGGCGTGGTCACCGCGCGCCGCATAGAGAAGCCCGTTGTCGGGGTTGAAAACGAGGAACGCGCCGTTCTTTGCCGGACCGAGCAGAGGCGCCTTTTCGGTCCAGCCCGGTTGTTCCGGTACATAAACCTCAACCGTGCCTCGCATCGTGTCGTTGCCGGGCGTTTCATCGTTCAAAAGCAGCGTAACACACTGCGTGCTGAACTCGCCGGGTGTGATTGGGGTCCAGGGCTCAAAAAAGACCGTTGCCGCACTGTTCGGGGCAAGATTGGCTACCAGTTTGGTGTTGTAGTAAATCGTTCCGATTGTAAACCTTACCAAAAAGGTCCGGGTGCCGCTGGCAAAATTCTTCACCCTTGCCTGGGGTATCACCGGTTCGCCGGTGCGAATTCTGTCCCGTGGTGCGATGATGGCGATGACGCCGACATCAATTGGTCCGTAATGCTTGTAGTAGATTTCCGGATTGCCATCGCGCTCATCACACCAGATGATATGGACATCGTTCGGGTTGGCGCTGGTGCCACCGGTGTTGATGCACGGTGTCCCGCGATTCGAGCCATCAATACAGGTCAACTGGGTTGGCGTGCCCCAATGACCTTCCCGAAACCGGATGTTGTAGTAAATCTGCTGATAGGACGAGGTTGTCGGGCTAAAACCCTTCCAGACGGTATGGGCAATGCCGTCAGAGGAGAAGGCGATACAGGGTGCGGTCTGGCTATAACTTATCCCGCTTGACGACACGGTGTCGCCAATCAGTTGAAAGGTGTCCGAGGCGTAGGTGCCGAGCCTTTCTTTATGGACAATTCGGGAGTAAGGAGCGCCCGCGCTCCAGACGATATGAAGACGATTGGTCAACGGGTTGACGGCGATAGAAGGCTGGCTATGGTTGCTGGTTATATCACCGGCGATATTCTCCCGCAATGTGTCCCAGATGCCGCCAAAACGACCCTGATAACCAATTGCACTGTAATAAGGCGGCTCTTTCTTTTGCTTTGCCCAGACAAGGTGGATGTTGTTAAAGCGGTCCGCGGCAACGCGCGGTGATGTTAAATCAAAGGGGCGGGCTTCAGATGTGATGGTGATACGTGGCTGCCAATCGGTGTCGATTTTCTCCTTGTAGGCGATGGCGGATACAGCAACCGGCACCGGCGGTGGGGTGATGTAAGAGTAACAGTAAACCAGATGCAATCTGCCGTCTGGTGAGGCGTTGATATCGGGCAACGCCTTATACCACAACAGGGTGTCTTCGGTAATGCGGGTTGTCGGTGTCCAGCCGCCATTGCCGGCACTGGTTGGCGTGCAACTCTTATAGGCGATAAAATAGCCTTCGGGTGAAATGCACTGTTCAACACACCAGACGATATGGACATCACCCATTGAATCAACGCAGATTGCCGGGTTGTAAGAGTAGCCGATGTTAGCGATGTCTCCCGAGAGGCAGGTGTCTAAGGTCCAGCCGGTGCTTGGATAATAACGGCAATAGTAAATCTGGGGTGAATAGGCGCCCGGACTCCGTTCCGAAACCCAGACGACATGAACCCGACCACACAGGTCAACCGCAATCTGACGCTGGCCATCGCCCTCATTACAGTCGCTGACGGTGTTATTGGTCAAACGGACCTCCACATCCCACTGGCAATCGGTAAACGACCACTCATCAAAGTTACGCTGGGACAAACGGGCGGTTGTCTCTTCATCGGGATTGAGCCGTAACGGTTCAATCCTTTGAGCGTCCGGTGGCGTAAAAGTTCCTGATGCGAAAACGGCGCCGATTAACGCGGTGACAAGATATGACAAAAAAGTTCTATGCATCTCAGCCTCCTGTTCTTTAACTTACTTCAAATGACAAACCCGGTAAAATTTCTACCTATTTTACCGGTAAAATTCTCCTCAAATGCGACGTTAGCCCTATTACGTCTCAACATAATATATACCGCAAAAACCCGCCTTTGTCAAGTTTTTTAAGCAGGGCGTTGTGACCGGTATCTAACTATTGAAAAGTCAACGACTTGGGCAGATGAGTACCTCGCTCACAAACAGGTCATCTTACTGTTAAAACCCTATTTGCCTGACATTTCAACTTACCGGCAACCGGTTGAATCCCTGATAGATACCATACCCGAAACGGTATCGGTAACGGTCCCCTCCCTCCTTGTGGGGATAGTATCCGTGATGGCTGTTACCCGCCTCAGGCGACACACTGCCGAATTTCTCAACAGGGGAGAAAGATATGTGATAATATAGTAACATACATAAGGTAAACACATACTAAAATAAGGATTTTGCTTGACAGCGGGCAGGAAAATATGTATATAAAGGCAACATCGAAAAGGGTAAATAGATATGTTGACCGCCATTAGAGAAATCGGCAGACGGTTGAGGAGAGCAGAGAAGTAATGATAAATTTAAAACCACGATTTGTGAAGCGTACAAGTGAAGGGCTCCGTCCTTTTCAAAAGCAGATTATGGAAGCAATCAAGGATTCAGATGCAAAGTTAATCTTCCTCGAAGCACCCGTAGGTTCGGGAAAGAGTTATGTGGTTAGAAAATTACTTGAGTCAACTTTTTTTGAACGAAAACCTCTGGTATTTACCTATCCCACAAAAATACTTATGGAAACCCAAATAAAGGCACTTGAGAATGAAATCGGATCAGGCAGGCTGGGAATCTGGCCTTATTCCAATTTTATTAGCGATGGTGTAAATGTTTTTCTTTATTCGTCAGACTCGCTATTGCATGTCCTTCAAACTAAACCAGATGATTTGAATAAAAGCCGCGGCGAGCTGCTTAATAGACTATTTTTCGGCCTCCAATTCTATTCCAAGAAGGGGGGGGTGATTACCTCGCCCGATGTTCTTTTTTTACTATATAAACAGGTATACGAACGCTCAAGGGAGATACAGAATGCCCTCAATGGCGCGATTGTATTCTTCGACGAATTCCATCTGTATTCCGATCTGAGAAATTTCCCGATATTAGTAAATGAGTTGTTATCCAAAAATGTGGACAAAGTAGTAATGCTATCCGCCACCCCATTTGAAAGCGACGCCCTGAAAGAAGTGAAAAAAAAGTATGGTTTTGCTTACATAGATTTTGTGAATTCTGAGGGTGGCGAGCGAGACGAAATATTTAATTACCCATTAAATTTTGATTATCGCAGTTTTAAGGTGACAGATATTTCACAAACAATGGAACAACTTGTACCTCTTATTCTTGACTTGCCTAAACCAATGGCATATATTTCTGACAGTATATTTAGATTACAACATATCAAACGCAATCTTAAAAAGCAAAGATTGAACGGGATAGAAATCATTGAATGGAGCGGGCTGGAAAAGAACTTGGCTACGGCCCTTGGCGATAAAACAGTCGTACTTGGAACATCGGCGATAGAAGTTGGGATTGATATGGCTTTCCGAAGTTTAATCTTTGAAGCCAATTATTGGACATCTGCGATTCAGAGGCTGGGACGGGTTGGAAGAAAAGAAGCGGGTACGGCAGTTCTATTTACAGCGAAAGATTTGCAACCCTTTATAAAAAACCGGCAAGAATGGGAACGCGCATCGTTTGAAAAAGATGTTTTGCGGGAAGCATTTTCCAATCCCCGTGAAGACCTTGTTTTTGGTGACTGCTTCCGGGGCAGGAGTTTTAATTTTTTACTATTTGATACTGAACTTAATAAGCATTTTATATACCACGAGGCGCTTTTTTCAATGTATGATATTGACGACGCTTATGAATATGAGTGGCAATTAAAATCACTGGATGAAAAGAGAAAGGTGTTGAAACAATTCAGAATTCCTCAATCGGACTGGGAGTCGATATTGTTGCGAGACCGATTATTCCCGTTCTGGGGAGTGTTAACTGGCAGACTTGCCCGACAATATTCTGCACGGCCTGAGGTATGTTATGATTCCAACAGGAATGAACTCAGAATTTTTGCAAAAGACCATTATTTTTTTTATGGTAATCGAGAATTATAGATATGGAATATGAGACTGTCATAAAAATATTAGACCCTCAATTCGGGTACTGGGCAAAGTCAAATGGGGAATTGCTTTATACCCATCACTTTGCGGTCTGGTCTATTTTTAAAAAACTTTCTGGGTTTTGTCCTTCCCTTGATGATAAGGAGAAAGAAGATGTTGAGATTGCCTGTCTTGTGCATGACATAGGCAAAATGAGAGACGAAAACCAGCAGAAATTAAAAAACAACGAAGATCAAGTTTCCCATCGTATAGAGCAGCAGGATTTAAAAGAATACTTTCATAAAGTCGAAATCTTAAACGAGATCTTGTCTGATGAAAGAATAAAAAGAATAAGAGATATCGTTCATGCACACCATGGCGTTGCCGAACACGATTTAATGGAAACAACGACACCCGGTGCCTCTTTTTTTACCAATCTATTGAGAACCGCCGATTATATCGCCTCAATGGAGGCTATTTCCCTTGAGACTCTTTCCCGTCTTCGGGATTTATACAGGGATAAAATTGATTTTACTTATTTCTCTTTTTCTCGGTTTGCTTCTCCCACTACATTTATGGTTGTGGATATTTTAATCAAATCGTACACAGAAAAAGGCTGGCAGCTCATCAGAACCTTTGAAAATGGCGCCCTCTTTGTATCGCAACCTAAAACTGCACTGCCGGAAAAAGGTGATTGCTTGGAAAAAATTCACGAAGAAGTAGTAAAAAATTCACTCTCCCTACAAAAGCCATTTCCTGATAAATACAGAGGAGACTTTTTAACTCTTTTATCTAAAAAATACCCTGATGCGTTTTTGGGATGCAATAAAGAAAGAGTACTTGATGCCCTCGGAACTACAGACAAGAAGGCGGTAGTTTTTTTTAAGTTGGCAAGAGATATTCTATCAGCACGCGGTTTGATTCCCAAGGACTTAACGAAAAATTTAAGGGAAGGAAAGATTAACGACCCCTGGATTCTTGGAATAATTGAAAGTGCCAATAGCACTAGAGCCCATAAATATTCTAAGGAGCTCTATAAAAAATTTACGAAAAAAGAACCTCCAGAAAAAGTTAACAGGCAGATGATAGACCCGCTTTTTGATATAGCGTTGGTTGAGAACCTGTTTCCCTCTAATTTAGCCTTACCGGTAGATAGCAAAACCAGACTGTCAACCCTCAAACCTACTGAACTATTCGAGATTTTAACTGCTGTTGCAAAACCGCAGGGAGAAAAGCAGAAATCTGACTTGATGGATTACCTTTCTGCCTGCATTTCAATGGATGAAGAGACCGATTTCCGCAAACTTGCCAAAGAAAGTTTTAAGAGATATTGCAGTTATAAGAAGACAGCAGATGCCGAAAAGGGGGTTTGCGAAATATGTGGGTGTCCCATTTCTCAAAAGATGCAACGGGCATTAAATCCGTCTAAGGCGTCGGAAGCGTTTTCTCAAATCAAAGCAAAATATGACTATCGGGCAATCTGTCCATTGTGCGGGTTGGACAACCTCATCCTCAGAGAAGGTGTAGGGATGAATCAAAATCGTGTTTATTTAAGGCTTGAAACCAAAGTCCCGGATATACTTTTACATCACCAGGAAATTGAAAGACTCATTGCGCTTGTTGCTGCCGGAATAATAAATCCGCGAAATATCGTTAAATTTAAAGAAAGACCCGAGTTGTGCAACTTGCCTTTTCCAGAACGAATTGAAATTCCAATTGGAACCGACAGGGATGCGAAAAAGTTCACAAAAAAGCCGATAATGCAGACCGACAATGGGGTCTTATTTATAATAGGCAGGGATATCCCGGTAGAAGATTACAGCCCTAAAGACCTGAAGGTAAAGTATGAGCCTTTATACCACATAATGAAATATCTTGGTTTTAAGGTTTCAATAGGCGCCGAAGAGCAAGACGGTCTTTTTGGGGAAGATGTTTTAACCGATGAAAAGGGGGAGAACTATTATCTTTCACTGGCGACAATTCTTCTGGCAAACATTATTGGCAAGACACAAAAGCAATTTATCTTCGCCCGTAATTTAATTCTTAATTCTCCCAGTACCACCCTAATGTCATGTGGCTGATATGCAGGAAGATAAAGAAAAAAGAAAAATGTTTAGCAGAGAGCAGTTTGAACTGTACACAGCCAGGCTTATTAGGGCGCTAAAGATGGCAAATGTAAAAATTTTAACTTCTAAAGGAGGTGCACTGACTATGGATGGGCTTTTAAAAGATGCGGCATTTTTTGCCGACAGAGATAAAGGGATACCGTATTTCTGTGTAGAACCCGAGGAAAGGGGCAATTTCTGGAAAGATTTGACCAAACACAAAGCAGGAAAACCTGTGGCTCAGGCGCTTGATGCGATTATGTCGGGACTTGCCTTCGATATCGTGATGGAAAGGTTTATGCGCAATCTCTCAGTTAAAATTGAGAAGGAAAAACAAGGTGAATTAAAGGACTTTATTGATAAAACCAGGGAAATTCTTAAACGATATTACGAACTCCGCCAGAGCGATTTAAGCGGCTTTTTGAAAGCCAAGAATTCCCTGCTTTCCGCAATCTTTATCTTAACAAGGTACCAAAACATAAAGGAGGTCGTAAATGAGTGACAACTTAAACTTTTTTGATGACATCCAATTTTTGCCGCGGGGTCGTTATCTTCAGCTGGTAGTAAAGATAACGCTTCTGGATGATGCGATAATCCGGTCCAATGAACCCGAAGAGGTTTTGACCTTCAAATACAAAAAACTTGGGAATAGATTCATTATTCCTTGGAGAAAGATAAAAGGTAAACTGCGCAGGATGGTTATGGAAAAACAGCGGGACTTGAAGTTACCTGAAAATTCTGACTGTTATTTGAAGGACCATCTTTGCATGAAATGTCCTGCTTGTGTTTTATTCGGTGGAACCGGCGAGACCTCTAAAACTAAGGCGGATTATAATCTATTGTCAAGAGTTTTAGGGGAAACATTCATCTCAACGTCAGAAGTAAACGACATCTCGGCATACACTGCAAACGCTGTTGATGAGGAAACATTAACGACCGGACAAGCGCTGATGACGATTGTAAAAGTTCCTGCTGAGACCGGGTTCATTGGCGTTGTTACATTACGGGACCCGACGAAAGAGTTAACCGCTATTCTGGTTGATAACTTGGAGAGGCTTACCCGCTTGGGCGCATCAACCCGAGAATGGGGAAAAGTGAAGACCGAAATAATAGGATATTTATTAAGTGACCGCGAGATGCTTTCTTCTTACGATATAGTAGAAAAGTTACCAGACGATTTGAATAATATTGATACTTTGGAACTGCCCCCGGTTGAAGACTCCTTTCGTAAAGTTGCTGAATTTGCCGCCTCAATTCCAGTGATACTAGATAAAAATAAAAAAACGCAGCGGAAAACCAAGAAGGAATCTGCTAAAATGGCCGAGGAGGAAGGGCCATAAAATGAAGGTTTTTTCCTTCTCCATTTATCTACTTGACCCACTTTTTTATGCACGAGAGGGACTATCTGCTGCATTTACACCACCTTATCTACACGCAACTGCAATTAATCTTGCGGTGACTGCAGTTATTCCTCTAGAAATTACCGGTCTTGACCCCCAGCATCAATCTTATGTGATCGGCGAGCATAATGGTGGGAGAAATACCCCGCGCTATAAAAACTCACTCGTTTCCAAGAAATTCTATTTTACCCCAGCCAGGTTGGTAAGCCCATTAAGATACTTTCCGGAATGGACAAAAGGCGAAAACGACGGTTTTGCTTTCAAAATAGGTCAGGGTGAGGTTTTTAAGGCGGACATACTGAACTACCTTCCGCCGGAGACGGAGTTCAGGGGTTTTTTGATTTCCCAGGCGGATATAGTTTTTCCAGACCTTATTCGCCTTGGCACATTCCGGGGCAAGGCGCGCCTGCAAGTTGAAGAGTTGCAAATTGTAGGGGTATTGGAAAAAGCGATGACGGCTTCTCATCCCGTTGACCCTCTAATAAGTAAAGTTTTTAGAGGTACCATGGTCAATATGTTTCCCTATCCCATAGTCGAGAACGCGACAATTGCACGTGGTATTGTAGCAAAATCGCAAAGCGAGATGTCTATGGTGGTGATAGCTTTGCCCGATGATTGGGAAGTGCCCATTATAGAAAAGGTAAAAAACGGAGGGCAGACTCTAATTGTATAAATATGCGAACTTTGGCTGTAGCCACGTTAAAGATACCAGCATCGCGTCCTTTGAGAGCATATGAAGCTGCAGTTATACGGGGATATCTTGGGCGCCTTTTCCGCGATAACCCATTATTGCATCATCATTTAGGCAACAGATTTCTTTACACATACCCCCGAATACAATTTAAGGTAATTGAAGGGATAGCTTATGTAGTAAGTATCGAAGAAGGGGTTTTGGCAATTCAAAGCATTCAAAATATAATGACCAACCTGAAATTAGAAATGAACAATATTGAGTTCTATCAACCACAACTGAAAATTACTACCGAGCGCATTGGTTTAACCGACAACGAGAATAATTATCTATTTCTTACTCCCTGGTTAGCCCTCAACGAGAAAAATCATCGTGCATACATCAAATCCGGTTTTCGCGAAGATATTTTACAACGCGCTTTGCTTGGCAATATTCTCTCTATGTGCAAGGGATTGGGTTATGTGGTCGAAGAAAACTTAATAGTTAATTTAAAAAGTATAAGAGAGGTCCGTGCTACTTTAAAAGGCACGCCGATGCTCGGATTTCTGGGCGAGTTCGCGGTCAATTTTGAAATCCCTGATTACTTGGGGTTGGGAAAATCGGTGGCAAGAGGGTTCGGGACGGTTAAAAAGAGTTTATAGGTTTTTTGGTGGCAGTAGTCATTGCCTTCGGTTGATGATATGAACCGCCTATGAACCTGGTCATCAACACCTACGGCGCCTATCTGCAGCGGCAGGGCGACTGCTTTCGGGTGCGGGTTGATGATAAGGTTTACGATGTCGCCTGCGCCAAGGTCTCTTCTATTTTAATTTCAACCGCCGCTTATCTGACGACCGATGCGATTAAACTGGCGATTGACCACAATATTGACATTATTTTTATTGATGAGATGGGCGAGCCTTACGCCCGCATCTGGCACAGTCGCTTTGGCAGCACCACCGAGATAAGAAGGCGGCAACTGGCAATCGCTGAGACCGAAGAAGGGTTTAACCTCGCCCTTTCCTGGGTCAAAAGGAAGTTTGACAATCAGATAGAACTTCTTAAAAAATTGCGCACGACCCGCACCCGTAAATCGGCGCAAATCACAGGCTACATTGAGAAACTGGAGAATTGCCGGAAGCAACTAAACACTATGATTGGAACAATTGATGAAAAGCGGAACACGATTATGGGCGTGGAAGGCAGTGGCGGCAGAATTTACTTTCAGGCGCTCAGTTTTCTTATGCCCGAGGATTATAAATTTGAAGGCAGGAGTCGCAATCCGGCAAAGGATGAGTTCAATGCGCTATTGAATTATGCCTATGGCATCCTTTACTCCCGGGTGGAAAGGGCTTGCGTCATTGCTGGCCTTGACCCTTATGTTGGCATTCTTCATACCGACAACTATAACAAGAAGTCGCTTGTTTTTGACATTATTGAAAACTACCGGGCATGGGCAGAGGAGGTTGTTATTAATCTGTTTGCTGCCCGCAAGGTCAAGAAGGAGCACTTTGACCAATTGGAGAACGGCTACACTTTAAATAAAGAGGGCAAGGCACTTCTAATTGAAACGTTCCTCCGCTTCCTTGATGAGTCAGTTCGTTACTGCGGCAGAAACATCAAGCGGGCAGATATCATTCAATTTGACTGCCATAAGATTGCCAATAGTCTTCTATCGCGTGAAGATGAATCAGGATAATCTTGTCTGGGTAATTTACGACATTACTAACAATAAAACACGGGGCAGAATTGCCCGCGCCTGTAAAAACAAAGGGCTGTATCGGGTGCAGAAAAGCGCCTTTCTTGGCAAACTCAATCGCACCCAGATCGCTGAATTGAAGGCGCTGTGTGGTGATATCATCGACCCGGCAATAGATTCAGTTTACATCTTTCCGATGTGCGAAGAGGACTTCAAAAAGGTGCAACTGTTAGGTCAGGCATTTGACCGGGAACTGGTTTCAGATGAAGTAAAGGCACTCTTTCTATGACCGAAGACCTTGAGCAGGATGCGGTAAACTTTGATACCGAACAGACGCCGATGATAACAACCTCGGATGTACTTGAATATCTATTTTGTCCCCGTTTTACCTATTATATGAACTGTTTGAAGATTCCCCAGAACGAACAGTTGCGTTACCTGGTGCTGAAGGGCAGAGAGATTCATCAAAATCGGGCAAAGGAGAACCGGGACTATTTACGCAAAAAGATAGCCTGTATCAAGAAGGAAATCAATATCTATCTTGCTTCCCCGCGCATTCGGGTCCGGGGCGTAGTTGATGAGGTTTTGACCCTTGCCGATGGCACAATGGCGCCCCTTGACTACAAATACACCAAATACCGAGAATATCTGTTTCGAACGCATAAATATCAGTCGGTAATCTATGCGATGCTTATACAAGAGACCTATCAGAAACCGGTTGTTAGAGGCTACATCTGCTATCTGCGCGATGGTGCTTTGCTTAAAGAGATTGTTTACAAACCGCAGGATTTTGCGTATATTTCAGAAGTGATTGATGAAATATTTCGGATAATTCAGAAAGGGTGCTATCCGGCTAAGACAAAATTCCCGAACAGATGCATAGACTGCTGTTATAAAAATATTTGCGTTTAATGTTATGGTTTTATATCTATCTATAGATAAGCAAGTTACATTGATAAATCTATGCAGAAACGATCAAATCTGCCAGTTTTCTGGGTGTTTCAGTGGTGTTTTTTTGTCAAAAAACACCGGGCAAAGAATAGAAGATGTACTGAAAAATCTAAGAGTTAGAGAAAAAATGCTGTTGTTATGCTACTTCCATTAAAACAAGGATTGAAAC
>Ga0067045_1027722_pt1 | contig 67153 bp, 61 predicted proteins | sample TerdegcTABiofilm_FD_59184 | JGI IMG/M metagenome (GOLD analysis project Ga0067045, IMG submission 59184) | Combined Assembly of (Gp0054472, Gp0054536) Wastewater bioreactor microbial communities from Singapore -Terephthalate degrading...
ACGGAAAGTCAGCATAATTGGTGAAACGTTAAGAGCAGTCATAGACAGTGCATTTTTGGTATTTAGTAATATTGTTTGGGGAAATGTCCGAACTTTTGTCTGAAGTTCAGCATTTAATATTGACCATTGATCAAGTGTTGGATCATAAATAAAAATTGAAGTTGAATAAATTAAAATGTCGGACCAACCCCCAAAAATAAAAATTTTATTGTTTATTACGACTGCTGAATGATACTGTTTTGGTGATGGCATAGGGGTCTTAATTTCCCATGAATCACTTATAGGATCGTATTCCTGAACTATTGCACTCTTATAACCACCTATAGCATAAATTTTTCCATTTATCGCTGTTGTAGATAATCCCAATTGTGCAAAGGGCATATTGGCTTTAACTGTCTATTTATCCAATTCTGGATCATACATCTCGTTTGCTGTTGAAGCTACTACGGGAGTATATCCACCATATAAGGCGCAGAAATTAGCAAAGATGTAACAAGGAATTTTTGGTAAAGTGCATTTTTTTGAAATTGTGTTGACTTTCTGATTACTGTTATGTAGAATTATTGCCTAGTAGTGATAATTTAATAATTATATATAATCATTGTCGTTAAGTCAAAATAAATAGAAGACAAACTTTTAAGTTTTTGGAGTATGAGTATGGGACAAGTTGAATTATTAACTGACCGCATTGAAACACTGAAAAACCATTTATTCGATCATGTTGAAACAATATGGGCAGAGCCTTTTTATGATTCTTTTCGTGCTAACGAAAACATTGATTATAGGCTTCGTCTTGCTCATGCACAAGCAGAGGAGCTGAAATCAGCAAAACCATTCATTAAGCAAAGCGAACTCATAATTGGCAATGATGCGCTATGTTCCGTTATGGTGGGCGTTCCATCTCCATTTGGAAATGGTATCCGTTTTTTAGGATGGCGAAAAGGCTCTATAATCGCTGAACACCCCGAATCAGAATCAAAGATTGCTGAAATAGAGCAATATTGGAATGATTGGTCATCAAATAATGGTAAATCTCTGCCTATGACCTGTCATGCTGCGTTAGCCTATGAGCGCATTATCTCAATGGGAATATCAGGCATGAAAGATTATGTCAAACATTGGAAAGAAATAAATACAGCCATAAATCCAGACTGTGCAAACTGGTATGACGCACTTTTGATCGTTCTTGATGGTTTTTCAGGATACATAAAGGCTCATGCCATCACAGCAGAGGAATATGCGATGAACGAAAGCGATCCAGACAGGAAAAGGGAACTTTTACAGATCGCTTCTGTCTGCCATAATATCGCTGAAAATGCGCCTCAATCTTTCCATGAGGCAGTCCAACTATTCTATTTCGCATTCTCAACGTTTGGCGGACATGATTCCCCCGGTGCTATTGACAGATACCTCTATCCACCGTTGAAAAAAGACCTTGATAGTGGTGCAATATCCCTTGAGGAAGCACAGGAGTTAGTTGATTGTCTATGGCTAAAATTGGAAGAAAAGACCGCTTACGGTGCGACTATCTGCGGACAACTCAGAGATGGTTCAGATGCAACAAATGAGCTTTCGTTCCTCTGCCTAAATGCCATAAGAAAATTGCGCATCTTATCGCCAAGAACGGCTTTTAGATGGCATAAAAATATCGATCCAGAAGTATTCCAACTGGCAAGCGAAACTATCGCAGAGGGTGGAAGTTATCCAGCCTTTGTGAATGACGAAGTCATTATTCCTGCAATGGTTGAACGAGGAATATCACTTGAAGACGCTAGAGAATATACATTTGTAGGTTGTGGTCAAACATATCCTCATGGTCGTGGGCATGGAAATTATGAAGATGTTGTTATAAATTCTGTAAAGCCTTTGGAATATGCTCTCAATAATGGATTTGACCCTTTTACTGGACATAAAGGCGGACTAGATACAGGCGACCCTTCATCATTCGAAACTTATGAGGATTTTGAGGAAGCATATCATAAACAGATGGATCATCATATAACTGATCACATAACATCAGTAAACAGACGCAGGGAATATAATAAAGATCATGCTTTTGACTTCTTTAGATCGCTGTTGACTTATTCATGCGTTGAAAAAGGACTTGATTGGCACAGTGGAGGCGCAGACTATAGCGAAGGCATGGTTGATATGGTTGGGCTTACAACCACAACGGATTCACTCATGGCAATAAAAAAGGGTATTTATGAGGAAAAAAAGGTGTCTCTTAAAGAGTTCGTAGAAATACTAAATAGTAATTGGGAAAATAACGAATCTTTAAGGCTTTATTTTCTTCATAAGTTGCCTAAGTTTGGCAACGATATAAAGGAAGTTGATGATTTTACTGCAAAGGAATTTCAAAGAGTCAACGAATATATAAAATCTCACAAGACATTTTATGGCGGACCTTGGGGCATGGATATTATCGGCTGGTCTGGTGCTGTCGCTTTTGGTTCTCAGACAAACGCAACGCCAGATGGAAGGCGAAAGGGTGAAGCTATCGCAGACTGCACGGGTCCTGCTCAAGGACGTAACATTCAAGGACTTACACCAACATTGATCTCTGTCCTTAAGTTACCACATCGCAAAGCGCATGGTCCTATGGCTCTCAGTCTGAGATTTTCACCAAAAGTGGTTAAAGGTGTTGAAGGCAGAAAAAATCTACAATCAGTGATTGAAACATACTTCCGAGAGGGCGGTCAACAACTACAAATATCAATTGCAAGCACTGAAGACATGAAGTCAGCGCAACAAAACCCCGAATCATATCGTTCATTGATGGTGCGTGTTGGTGGGTTCAGTGCATATTTTACACAGTTAGACAAGTCTTTTCAGGATGATATGATTGCACGTTCAGAGATGGAATTATAGGATTATTATGGAGTTTTTTTTATGAATGTTCTTGTTATAAATGCAGGCAGTTCATCAGTTAAATATAAGTTTTTTGACATGAGAGACGAAAGCTCTCTTGCGGAAGGCATGGTTGATAGAATAGGACTCAAAGGCTCAACACTTTCTTATCGCCCTCTTAATAAAAATGAAATCACGCTAGAAATAGATATCCCCAACTATGAAACAGCTCTAAACCAAGTTATAATGGCACTTACTCACCATGATTATGGCATCATAAAAAATATCAATGATATATATGCAATCGGTCATCGTGTCGTTCATGGGGGGGAAAGAATATCCGCTTCTGTCCTTATAGACTCAGAAATTGAGGAAATTATAAAAGATTATTTTGCTCTTGCCCCCCTTCATAATCCGCCAAACTTGATGGGAATACAGGCTTGCAAAAAACTACTTCCTAATATTAAGCAAGTTGCTGTATTTGATACTGCATTTCATCGAACCATTCCAGAAGAGGCGTATCTTTACGCTATACCTTACAGACTATATGAGAAATATGCAATAAGAAGATATGGATTTCATGGAACATCCCATCGATACGCCTCAAATATGGCTTCAAAAGTTCTAAATAAACCTCTTACTGAATTAAATATGGTCACATGCCATCTTGGAAATGGATGTAGCATAACTGCTATAAAAAATGGGAGATCCATTGATACAAGCATGGGATTCACTCCGCTTGAAGGGCTTATAATGGGAACAAGATCAGGTGATATTGATCCTGCAATAATATTCTATCTTATAGAAAGTGTTGGGCTATCTATTCAGGATATAAACTCGATGCTTAATAGAGAAAGTGGGCTTTTAGGGTTATCTGGAATAAGCAGGGATATGAGGGATATCCTCAAATCAGCAAAAGATGGCAATAAAAGGGCAATCATAACTATTGACACCTTTGTTTATAAAATAAGAAAATACATAGGTGCTTATGCTGTTTCTATGGGTGGATTAGATGTTATTGTTTTTACAGCAGGAATAGGAGAAAACTCAGCAAAAATACGTGCTATGGTATGTGAAAGACTTGATTTTCTTGGCGTAAAGATCGATGATGAACGAAATAAAAGAAATGAACGAAATTCCATCATAAGCACAGACGATTCTGAAGTAAAAGTTTTAGTTATATCTACAAATGAGGAATTATTGATCGCAAGAGATACAATTAATATTACAGAAGGGAGATTATAATGCAAACAAAAAAAGCGCGCGTCGGTTTATTAGGACTAATGCTAAAATTATATGATCGTTTCCCAGAAGTTAAGCCTGCAATGGCCGAATTTGCAGATAAGCTTATTGACACAATGTCGCCTTTTGCAGATGTAATCTTTCCGGGGATATGCAACACCCGTCAGCTTGTCAACGAAGCAGTAGCGAAATTTGAAAATGAAAAAGTTGACCTTCTAATGACTGTCTTATTGACTTATGCACCCAGCCATATCGCTCTTCCTGCTCTCAATAAGACAAAATTGCCAATACTAATTTATAATACACAACAGGAATATGCAATAACTCAGGATTCACCATCAGACGTAACATTCAAGAATCATGGAATGCACGGTGTTCAGGACTTGGCAAATGTCCTGCTCCGTTCAGGTTGTAAATTTCAAATACTAACAGGTCATTATAAAGATGAAAAGACGCTTAATGAGTTAAAATCATGGTGTGACTCCGCAAGGGTCGCCAGCTTCATGAAAAATGTCCGTATTGGATTAATGGGTTACCCGATGGAACAGATGGGAGATTTCTCCATAGATGAAACTGCTTTTCTTTCGCAGATTGGCGTTGAAGTTCAACGTATACCGATGAAACTGATCGCAGAAATGGCGGAAAATGCCCCTTATCATGAAATTATCGATCAGATGGCGTTTGATAATGAAACTTTTGATGTTGATCCAAAAGTAACCAAAGATGTCCATGAATCAAGCTCACGTCTTGAATGGGCGATTAGAACTGCATTGAAAGAACGCAACATGCAAGGATTTTCTGCTCATTTTTCGGCAGTAGCAGAAGATGGACGATTAGAGACATTGCCTTTTCTTGCATCATCAAAACTACTCGCAGAAGGTTATGGCTTCGGCGGAGAAGGTGATATAACGAGTGCATCCGCAGTTACGATGATGAACGAACTTACTGGCATGGCTAACTTTACTGAAATGTTTACGATGGATTTCGGTGGAAATTCCGTTCTTATGAGTCACATGGGCGAATGTAATTGGAAGATGGCACGTAAAGACAGACCTGTTCAACTCGTTTTGGACGATCTAGGTATAGCAGACCTTAAAATGCCACCTGTATTGCTCAGATTTGCTCTCGAACCCGGTGATGTAACGCTTGTTAGCCTAACAACGCTTGCAAAAGGTCGTATGAAATTTATAATCACAGAAGGAAGGGTAGTCGATTTTCCACCGATACCATCAATTAACAAGCCTAACTTCAAGTTTGCCCCTGATGGTGATCTCGGTGATTTTTTAACAAAATTCAGTATGGAAGGTGGTTCACATCATCAAGCTTTAGTATATGGTCGTATGGCTGGAACAATAAAGAAAATTGCTGACATACTAGGAATTGATTATGCTATCGTTTGATATTACTTATGGAGGGGGAAATGGCTAAAATTGAAGGCGCTGGCGGATCCTCTGGTGGGATACTTACTTTTTTCTTGGGTCTTACTATGACAATTGTTGGTAGTTTCCTATTTATGAACCATGTGAAAGTAGGAACTTTTACTCTATGGTTCTTTGGTCGCTATAATTGGGGACCCTTTAACAGTTGGGGCATCGTTCTTATACCTCTTTTGTTTGGGATCGGGTTTCTTTTTTTCAATGCAAGATCAATAATTGGCTGGATATTGACCATTGCAGGCGCATTGATAATATTTATAAGCATTATTACTAGCATAAGTTTCCATTTTCCACAAACAAGCCTTTTTAATCTGATAATCATGCTAGTTTTACTTATTGGCGGATTCGCCCTGATGCTTCGTTCTTTCAGGGCTGTGAAGTAGATATTGACCAAATAAACTATAATTAAATAATATTATGGAAAGACTAGACACTTTTTTATTCGGAATGTCTGGGAACACCTGTAAATAAGATTAGAAAAATAAGGACTATCCCTTCTGAGCGCAGATTAAGCAGAGAAGAAGGTTATGGCGTTATTTTCCCTTTTTTCTTCTATTTTCTGCCCATTTCAGAAAACTAGGGTTTATAGTCCTCAAAATCTCTCTTTTCCAAATGCGAGAGGACCTCTATTTTACCTTGTTGCATTTTTCAAGATTAATAGCTGATTTATGAAAGCATCTGGTATTGATCCAGATTCCGATATTGGAATATCCCATGTAACAACGCCATCTTTGGAATTGACATGTTTTGTATATCCAATAACAAACTCATCAGGAAATCTCGGTTCACCGCCACCCCACCAATTTCCAAGATAGCTAAGAATATGATATTGCGCACCATTAACACGCCTTCCGTGGCAAACAGGAAAGGCATCTGAGATTTCTCCTGCGGTGTAATCTTCATACTCAGTAAGACTGATTACAGGTATCAGAACCCCTGGATTATATGCGACAATGCTTTCGGGATTACCAGCTTTTAGAGCAGAGGAAAAACTCTGAAAATTCGGTGGCTCGGAGTGACGATACATCTCGTCTGAGAAATAGCAGCCATCTATCCACCAACCATAAACATTCTTACCCCATCGTATCGACCATTCGCTAACGATCTCTTCCCACTTTTTTTGAAAATCTGCAAGCCTTTCGCCAGTGCGTCCTGTCCCCCATGCAGGCCAATTGCCGTTATAGCCCCATTTCCAACCGAGTTTCTCCACAGAAGTAAGGTCTGCAGCAGGAGCGCCACTAGGCAAATATACCAAAAGCTTTATGCCTTTTGGCTCTAATGCTTCATATATATCCTTTATTAGATCACGTTCTGAACACTTGCTAGGACTTATTTCAACATACTTGTCATAAGTGGAATTTGGCGAACAGTAGTGTCCTGAATTTTGCCCTATTGTTATAAAATAATATGCAGTAGCAATATATGATAGCTGATCTGCAAGTGATTTAACATCAAAGCTATTGACTCTATTATTCCAGTCTTTTGCAGACATATCAGCACCAGTAAGATAGTGTGTAAAAACACCCCATTTTGCATCTCTAAACCAATCAGTATTTGCTCGTTGATGATTCATAAGTAAAATTACCTCAGTATCAGTTTAATTTTGTGTTAGATTCCAATCCAGTAATTGACTTTTACAAGAAAGACATTTGAGCCTTCATCAGAGAAGACATCAGATAATCTATCAAGAGGCTTCAACTTAAGGTCATCAAGTGTTGGGTTATCTATATATAAGCCCCTTGACTGAGACCATACAACATATAGAGTGCTACCGGGTCTGAATTCCCAACGCAACACTGCATTGCTTTTTAATGCCCTTGAATGAAAATCAGGATTTCCTTCATATTGATAGCTCTTAAAATCATAAGTTCCATATTTGGCTAATTCCTTGAAATTATTATAATCACCAACAGCAATAAAAGGTTGAAGAAAGATTTCAAGGGTCAGCTTTGGAGTAAAACAAAAATTAGCACGAGCAGTAATATCAAGTGTTCTGCTATCTAGTTCACCAAATACATAATGAACCTCAGTTTTGTTATCAACCTGCTTTTCTATACGTTCAACCCATTGTGCAAATGAAAAACGATGTCCATAGGACGGCTCGATGTATATTTGTAGATTACTTATGGGTCTTGTCTCAAATTCAAATGATATATATCTGCTATAGCTTGAGCCATCATCCTTTCTCGACATATAGGGAGATATGCGAAAAGCTACGGATTTTCGGCTATCTGTGTGGATTGTGAAGCCTGCATAATAATTAGGCAGATTTTTCATTAAGGGACCATCTCGCCTTAGTTCATCATCATTCATTGTCGCAAAGTTGCGACCAGATTCTATATTTATCCACCAATAGTTTTTTAACTCCATCCACGACCATATATCAAATCCCTTGCTGATTAGATCATTGTTATAATTCCAAGCAGAATCAATGTTTAGACTACAATCACCCTTACGGAAAATGAAAAATGGTTTATCTCTTGTATAACCTATCCTTCCCCAAGAACGAATTATATCAGTTCGTCTGATAAAACCCAGATCATTGATATTAAAGTCTGGAGAAATAGCAAATAATCCTAATTCACCACCAAAAGTTTTTCCACGTTTGTCACCTTCAAGGTGAACAAGGTATCCCTTTTGAGTATCATCATCTATTCTACCAGCATGACTGATTGCGGTTGTTCCGCTGAATTCATAAGTTTTATCACGAAAATTTAGGCTCCAATCCATCGAACCAGCATAAGCAGAAACGGAATCTTTTCTGTTGACAGCGGTTGTCAACAGTCCAATTCGTGAACTACCATTCATTATATCCTGATTTAGTCTTCCGACAAGATAATTAGTCAATGGCTCAATCAAAAAATCATCTCTAACTTTTCCGTTTTCATCTACTTTGGCATATTCTGGAGAAGTTACAGCGTCTAATATGCCAAAGGTCGTCTTATGCTTTGTTTTGCCGGTGAGTTTGACTGCGGAATATATGGTTGTTGCTTCAGAACGGCTAAGTTCAGTAACGCCTTCTGGTATGGAAAAATGTCCGGGGTATCTGCCTATTCGTCTTGAATAGAATATATCATAATCCTGATTTTTAAATATTCCAGACCCCTCAACAAAAAATGGTCGCTTTTCACGAAAATAAGATTCAAATGCGGTTAAATTTAGCTCAGATGGATCAGCCTCAACCTGTCCAAAATCTGGATTTATCGTGGCGTTAAGAGATACATTTGAGGTTATACCGTATCGCACATCAGCCCCAATATTTCCTGAAAGGTCATTTTTGTCAGCCATTATAGTTCGTCCCATTGTATATGGTATAATTTCAAGATGATTTGGTGGCTTAATGTCTCTTATACCTTTTAGAACACCGAACCTTGATACTCTTCCGGGCTTATCTCTGCTAATCAAAACCCATTGATCAAATTCTTTTTTTCGGATAATGCTTCTTTCGATATTTAATCCCCAAATGTATTCGTCTCTTGGATTGAATCTTAGGACATGATAAGGTATCTTGAATTCAGCAGTCCAGCCTTGATCATGTATCTTTGTTTTAACTTCCCATACACCATCCCAAGAGGAGTCACCCCATCCATCGTTTGTTATAGTTCCATCAGTTATCGCCCCCGAAGCCTGCGCAGTGAACCAATATCCCGTTTGACGATCAAAATATGGGTCTATACTGATAGAAACCCAATCCGCTTCTGGTTTCACATCACGTCTGCCAAGTCGTGAAACAATTTTGTCTGGCTGACTATCATAACATTCAATACCGAAGTATATCGCCTCATCATCATAAATGACCTTAAAGGTTGTTTTTTCAGTTGCTTCTTCACCTTCTTTTGGGTCATGCTGGAAAAACCCCCCAAATTCGGGTGCATGTTGCCATGCCTTATCAGATAATTCACCATCGATCTGTGGAGGCGAAGGATTTACCCTAATAGCAAAAGCTTCTTTTGGCTCTGAATTATTATTTAATGCTAATAATGTGGAAATACAAAAAAGACAGATAATCAGGGAAATTATTAATACTCCTCGTGTCAAAACACTCTCCTTATGAATTGCTTGCGTAATGCGTGAAAAGTAAGACGTGTTACGCATAACATATCACGCTTTAAGAACTAAATCTGTTTAGCACTATTTTTTCTTATGATTTACAACATAAATTGACTTATGTATTTTTTTGTAAGTAATAACATTTTATGTCGCATTTCACCACTTGACCAGATTGGTCCATGAGGTTCGATAGATAGACAGCCATTATAATTATGCTCATAAAGAAAAGCCATAACTTTTCCCCAATGGATGTCACCCATGCCAGCGGGAGGTTGTGAAACCAATTTCCCATCATGATAGACATGTTCTTTTATATGAAAGTGTGCAATCTTATCCCCATGTAACCTGATCATTGCCAAATAGTCGTCGCCATGATGTTGCCAGTTAGCAGGATCGTATTTAACACCTACCTGTGGGAATTTTTCCCATACCTTTTCAAATGATTCTATTGAATCAAAAAAGCTATTGCCATGAACCGCATACATAGCTAATTTCATGCCTGCTTTTTCTATCTTTTCTATGAAAGATGGAAATACTTTTGCAAATTCTTCTATTTTCTTATCAAGAGAAGCGTTTTGAATATCGCCTCCGCCTGTTACTAAAACTTTCGCACCAAGCACTTCACCGAATTTTATTGCACGATTGAGCATTTCATGTGCATTAGCTCGTTCTGCAGGATCAGGTGATAGATGGTTCCAGCCCCATATACCAAGTGATGATACACCAACACCATATCGATCAAGAATCTCTCGTTTCTTCTGGATTTTTTCCAGTGTTACATCTTTGAAATCACCCCAGTAGTTATATTCCAAAGCAGAAAAACCATGCTCTGCTGAAAATTTTGCATCAGCTTCAACACCAACAGGATCATTATATCCAATGAAACCAAGTTCCATACCCATAGCTATCTCCTTTTTTAATTGAATAGGAATTCTTATTTATGATAAAATTATCTTAACATATCAAATTATATCTTTCAACTAATTACTTAGCAACAAAAAACCATCTGTTAAAATATCCTTAAGATTATTAACATATGGTCATTGCAATTATACAAAAGACCATGCTAATTGCTTTAATGACGTTACCATTTACTTATCAAATCAGCCATATTGTCTCTATGTGTTCCAGCCCAATAGATCCTTTTACAATTTGGACATTTATAAAAAGTAGTTTGATTTTGATATGTATATTCAGGAACTTGCTCTTTTATGCTTTCTTTTTCAACATAGATCAATTCACTGTTACAAACAAGGCAACGAGTAAATAGCTTGTTTTTTATATCTAAGTCAAGCTCATTGATCACTTGCTCAAATTGCTTCCAGAAATTTTCGCTTTTAATTAATAAACATTTTCTGGCAAGTTTTCTTTCAGAGAGTTTAGTATCTCTCGTTAATATTATCCTATTTTCATCAAGTGCGCGCTGAATAAGACCACTATCGCCTTTCTCTTGATAATATATGGTGTCATAGCCGAGAATTCTCAACCATTTAGCAAGTTTTCCCAGCATTTCGTCTGCAATAAACTTTATTTTGGTATCCGCAACGCTGTCTTTCATAGATTAAAATACTAACGATAAATTTGCATTATTTATCTACAATAATTAGCTTTAATCCGAGTTCTTTAGCCTTATCTTTCGCTAATGGCGTGATTATCGTATCTTTGGCAAGTGTTAATTGGTCTGTATTTGGGGGAAGATTGGCTATAGTGTCCTGAGTTATCAATTTTAAGTTTAGTGGATTCTCTTTATCTGCGCTAGAAAGCACAACTTGTGCAATATCAGAGGCATCAACAAGTTTTATGCCATAAGATTCTAGTTTTTGGAGATAGTTTTCTGCAAGTTTTATCAATGCAGTTGGGGTATTAGATATTCCTACACATGGGCAATCCGCATCCTTTGGGTCAGCAGAATTTCTTGCTGATATAACTGGTTTTGAGGATATAAGGGCTTGCATTACTATATTTGTAACAAGTGTGTCTGTAATACCAAGTGCTATTTTTGCTGCTGTATTTCTGGTAAGGACGGGAATAACAATGAAATCCTTTTCTTGGATAATATTAAGAGAAGATACTGCATCATCAGGTTCGCATATTATATTTCCAATGCCAGATATAGAACGTATTTTATCCTGACCAATAACTTTGACAGCAGATAAAGACATCACAACATCCACTTGGCAAGATGCTTTAATTAATTTTTCTATTTGCAATAATGCCTCAGATAATTTTGCATATCCACCAGTAAAGAGCGCCAAAATATTCTTTCCTGATGGATTTGATTGTTTCGGTATATTGGCTAAAACAGAGCCAGTTTGATTAGCTATTGCTTTTTTTACTTCTGCTTCTACTATTTTGGCTAGTCTGTCTATATCCATCTGCTAAATTTAATCTCCGCTGATAGTGACTCTTGATTTTCTACTAAGGCTTCTGCGTATTATGCCAGATTTCTTGACGGTATCTTCTTTTGTATAATATTTTGTTTTAGTTACAGGTTTATGTGGATGAATTTTTAATGCTTCATCTGCAAGTTTGGCATATTCAGCAGAATATTTGTCAATATCGGGTGCGAGTTCATTAAACAGTGTTTCTGCTCCCGGATGCGTGGCATATACGCCCGGTGTATTAAAAGCTTTTCTTGATACCTCTGGAACATCAATTAACATACATGGTCGGTTAGGATTATGGCAATATGGTCGCATTGATCTTATCTTCTTGAATAATGGTGAATCCAAGACTTCTGCAAGAGATTTTTCTTTTATATTATCCATAGCAAAATGAGCAAAAACGCATGGTTCGGCATCGCCATTGGCGTTGATATGCAGATACCTTTCGCCTGCGGCTATACATCCATTTGTCAACCAACCGTCATTCCAGAAATCTGCAAGCAATATTGGTTTATTGTTTCTAATCTCGCTGATTCTATCTCGTTGGTAATCTCTCTGTTCAGGGGTTTGCATTAAGTTAGTATCGGGTTCTCTCCCAATAGGAATATAGGTAAAATACCAACCTAATATTGCCCCTTTTTCGATCATCAAGTCAATAAACTCGTCGCTTAGGATTACATCTGTATTATGACGGGTCGATGTTGCAGAAAAACCAAATAAAACACCAGCGTTATTAAGCCTTTCCATCGCACCCATGATCTTTTTAAAATGGCCTTCGCCACGTCGCTCATCTGTTTCTTTTTCGAAACCTTCTACGCTTATACAGGGCATAACATTGCCAAGTTCGGCAAGTTTTGCGACAGTTTCTTCATTTAAGAGACTACCGTTTGTATAAATCTGAAATCCAACGTCATTGTGTTTCTCATAGATTTGAAGTAAATCCTTGCGGACAAATGCTTCTCCACCTGTTATAACCATGAAGTGTATTCCCATCTCTTTTGCTTCATTAATTATGCGATCTATTAACTCAAATGATAGACCACGATGAGCCTGAGAATACTCACCAGCATAGCAGCCATAACAATTTAGGTTGCATTGCATAGTAGGGCTAATAACAAGCAAAGCAGGAACATGAATGCCATGTTTTCGCTTATATTCATCCCTTTTATTAGTCCCGACCAAAAGACCATTAACAATCCAGTTTTCAATTATTTTCTTTCTAACGTTTGGATGAGTTTGATTCAGAATTCTTTTTGCAACGTTTAATGCAGGATGATGTTTTTCAAAGGCATCGGTAATATATCGCACCCCCGTAGCCACACTATTATCTGGATTTATCATGGGTATCTTTTGGGCAAATTTTAATACTCTAATTATGTTATCATCAGAGGCATCAGCAACATAGTTGAATATTGCTTCTGCAACATGCCTATAACCAAAACTTTTGATTCCCCTTGCAATCTCCATGTTATTCCCTCCTGATTGATCTTTTGCACTAATAGAAAAAAACAGGGGAATTAAAAAAGATTTATAGATCGAAAAAAATAGATTACAAACCTTCGTTAATGTTTAATTCTATTATATAGTGCTTATGATCTATAGATATAACTGAAATTTATATTATTAATTCAGCGGAATCACCACACCTTATGCCACCAGCATTAGCGTCATCAGTATCTAAGTGCATGTGCAGAAGGTATTTTTCACCAATTCTGACCTGAACGTTTTCAAAAATAATAGCCCTAACTCCCGGAAACCTAACCCTTACAATTTGATTATCAATAACTCCAAACCTCTTTGCGTCATCTTTTCCCATATGTATATGACGATTGGCACAAATTGCGCCTTCTTTAAGGTAAACTGAGCCTGTTGGTCCTACTAATACAATTGGATCAGAATTTTTTAGATCACCAGATTTTCTAACTGGAGGGTCTATACCTAATGCAATGCCATCAGTACGAGATAATTCAACTTGAGTATATTCCCTAAAAGGTCCTAAAATACGCACATCTTGTATAGCTCTTAGCCTTGGTCCAACAAGGGTTAGCACCTCAACCGCTGCGAATTCACCCGGCTGATATAATTCTGTATAAACAGTTAATTCTTTACCTTGACCATATAATTGCTCGAATAATTCACGAGTAATATGGACATGCCTTGCAGAAATGCCAACGGGTATCAGATTTCCTTTTTGCTCTGCTTGCCTTTGAGCAAAATTTCCCCATTCAGCTTTATTGCCCTGAGCCAGTTCGTCCATTATCCTCTTTGTGATTGAATCTATTAAGCTATTATAATTCATATATCATAAAAACTTATCTATTTTTCGTATTTATCTATAAAATCTAAGGTTTCTTGCATACTCCTGATACCCGCAGTTGCACCAATGGCGGTAACACAACAAGCCCCAACAGCATTTCCGAATCTTGCGCAATCTTTATAATCCCAACCTTTTGCAACACCAGCGAGAAAACCTGCTGCATAAGCGTCCCCTGCACCAGTAGCATCAACAGACTCAACTTTATATATAGGCAAATGTAATTCCCAATCATGAGTTCGTGTATAACTGCCATTTTCTCCCATCTTTAATGAGACTATTTTGATTCCATAGGATAATAGAGATTCTGCAATATCATGTGGCTCATGCTTGCCTGTTATCATCCTTGCTTCTTCAATACTCGGCATGAAAATATCAAGATATTGAAGGCATGGTTCTATAATTCGCATCCAATTTCCCTTTGAATCCCATGCGGTATCAAGCGAAGTTTTAATACCTAATTCCTGTGCTTTTTTAAGAACCTTTGCTGATGACTCACCATCAAAGGCAGGCATAAGGAAAGTCCCTGCTATATGGAGTATTTTGGCTTCCTTTATAATATCAAAATCTATATCTTCATAGCATAATTCAGCATTTGCACCCAAATAATGAAAAAAAGTCCTCTCACCATCGGAAGAGACCATAACCATTGTGGCAGATGTATTTGACGTTGATGTTCGCTTTATTCCTCTTATATCCAGACCCGCATCGCTCATGTAGTTCACAAAAAAATCACCAAAACCATCTGTTCCGACTTTTCCCATCAGACCCGTAGAGATACCAAGTTTGCTAAGTGCATAACCTGTATTGCTTGCACAACCGCCTGTATGTAATTCCAGTGTATCTACTAGGACTAATTTGCCTTTATCAGGCATTTTTTCGATAGGCTTGGCGACAACATCGGCAACAAATATCCCTAAACATAATACGTCCATTAAACACCCACCTCATAAAATATCAGAAAAACTATATTGTTATGCTAATATTAGCGATATAATAACACTTTCTCACAAATAACGCAAATCAAAAATATGTTAATATATTTATAAAAGAAATCCAAATACTTTATATTAACACTTGAGTATTATTTTTTCAAGTATTTTTTAAAATTAGTTTTGCTCTAAATCATTATACAGCTATATATTACAATATTTCTATTGAAAAAAATATAGTATTATGTAATACTCCATATAAGGAGAGAGGTGGAAACTAAATGAACGATGATGCTTTAATACGGCTTGTATTAGATAGCAGATGGCAAAATATTCAAAAAACACTTGTGGAAAATTTGAATGCCCAGATTCTATGGATTAATAATAACTTAGATGATACAATAGAAAGTTTTGATGAGAATTATCATGAAATATGTAGATTTTTAAGAAATAATCCAGATGGATTGCGTAAATGCCAAAAATCCCATCATACAAGATTTCAAGATTCTAAAAGGTCAAATCAACCTGCTTTATCTGCATGTTATTGTGGATTATTGGGCTTCACAATTCCTGTTGTATCAGAAGGGAAATTGATAGGCATCATCGGGGGATATATACCAAGTTCTGATTTTCCTATAACTATTGAGAAATGTGCTGAAATATCTAATGTCAGCAAGACAGATATAAAAGAAATAATTGACTTGGCAAAAGGAATAAAACATATATCCAGAGCAGAACAAAGACAGATTTTGCGTCAGCTTTCTTGGTTTGCTGGAATTCTGCCTTCAATGATAGAATGGTCTAACAAGGTTTATCTAATAACTGAAATCAATAATAGATATAAGTCCTATATGTCATGTTTAGATAAGGTTTATGATCAGTTAAAGCAGAAAGAGAATATAAAGGAATTATTGGATACTGTTACAGAAAAAGTAAAATTAGCGATGTCGGTAGATGCTTCTTCTATATATATACTAAACCAAGAATCTAATGAGCTTATTCTGGTTTCTACTGCTGGTCTGCCTGATTCAGCATTAGGGCATGTCATAAAAGTCGGTGAAGGAATAATAGGTTATGTTGCACAGACTCAATCTGTTCTTACAATTGAAGATGCAACAAAAGATACAAGAGCATTACGAGTAGTTACAGGTTCTAGTTTAAAACGTAAGATTTATCGTTCTGTTTTGTCTGTTCCTTTGATTTCAAATGATAAATTTATTGGTGTTATTGATGCAAGAACATATAAGACGAAATCTTGGGATCAAAGCGAGATTGATTTTCTTATGTTAATATCCAAACATATTGCAGATGTCATACAGCCTGTTGAAATAATTAAGCCCTTGCTTATTAGCCAAATGGCGTAAAATATCTGTAGTTTAATTTTCTAAGGGATAAAATGACAATAAATAAAGAAATATACAAAGAATTGGCGTTAATAGTCGGAGAGGAAAATATATCCGATGATGATATAGATAGAGTTGTTAATTCCTATGATGCGACAAAGCAAAGATCACTCCCAGATGTTGTTATCAGACCCATATCTGCACAAGAGATTTCAGGTATATTAAAGATTGCAGATAAAAACAGGATACCTGTTTATCCGAGAGGTTCTGCATCTGGTTTGACGGGTGGTGCAGTTCCCTTGTATGGTGGAATTGCGCTTGATTTAACACGAATGAATCGCATACTTGAAATTGACGAAGCAAATCTAACCGCAACGGTTGAGCCGGGGGTTATTATATCCGATTTTCAAAATGAGGTTGAAAAGCTTGGCTTGCTTTATCCTCCTGATCCAGCAAGTAATAAATTTGCTACGATGGGTGGGTCTGTCGCTGAATGTTCAGGCGGACTCAGAGGTATGAAATACGGCGTTACCAAAGATTATGTTATGTCTCTTGAGGTAGTTTTATCAACAGGAGAGATTATAAAAACAGGTTCAAAAACACTAAAAAGCGTTACGGGCTATGATTTAACAAAGCTATTTGTTGGTTCAGAAGGCACACTTGGTATTTTTACAAAGATAACAGTTAAGCTAATTCCACCACCAGAAAAGATAGAAACTTTAAGGGCTTATTTTAGCAGTATCAAGGACGCTGGCGATACTGTCTCAGCAATAATTTCTGCAAAAATTGTCCCAAGAGCATTGGAGTTTGTTGATGAAGCATGTATAAAAGCGGTTAATGTTTATACAGGATTTTCAGTTCCAGAAGAAACAAAGGCTTTATTACTAATCGAGGTCGACGGTTCAAAGGAAGTAGCAGAAAGAGACGCAAAAAAAATAATGAATATCTGTAATATTCATAACGCTTTTGTGGTAGAAAAAGCGAATAATGAAGAAGAAAAAGATTCTCTCTGGAAAATAAGGCGTAGTATATCTCCTGCTCTATATGCTATTAGCAGTGGCAAAGTAAACGAGGATATATGCGTGCCAAGAAGCAAAGTTACCCAAATGTTGGAGAGTATAGGCGAAATTGGTGAAAAATATAACTTTACGATTGCAAATTTCGGACATGCAGGCGATGGAAACATTCATGTTAATATACTTACAGAACCGTCTATCCCTGGAGAGATCGAAAGGGCAGAAAAGGCTGTTGAGGAGATATTTAGGAAAGTTATTGAACTTGACGGGACACTTTCAGGAGAACATGGGATCGGCAACACAAAATCAAAATATCTGAGCCTTGAGATCGGTAAAGTAGAGATGCAAATTATGAGAAATATTAAAAGATTATTTGATCCTAATAATATTCTCAACCCCGGTAAGATATTCTATGATGAATAGTAAGTTATGATTGTATTATATTCCCGGAGGACTAAGTATCCACAAAGCCTGAACTGACATTTCACTGATGTTTCGCCATGAAGATGGAATATATGAATCAAGATATATCGAGTCGCCTTCTCTTAGTAGGTAATTTTTATCTTCAATATCAATTCCCAGTTCACCTTTGAGTATATATATAAATTCATCGCCTTTGTGGTTGATAAAATGTCCGTCAAATGAGCTATTTGGTTCAATAGTAACTAGCATAGGTTGCATCCTGCGATTTGTGCTAGTGTTTGTAAGAAGATGGCATTTTACGGCATCCCATTCAATATTTGCCAAAGATACAGGACGATGTTGATTTTTTCGGCAGATCCCATCATCAAAGTCAGTTTTTTCTAACGAGAAGAAATATCCCGGCTCAACCTGTAACTCATTACTCAATAAAAGAAGTGAATCAATGGAAGGGCTTATAAGATTGCGCTCTAATTGAGATATATAGCTTGCAGTTGCGCCGATCTTTTGAGCAAGCTCACTTTGGGTTAGTCTTCTTTTCTGACGAAGATTTTTGACCTTTCCTCCAAGGTCCATGACATCTTTTTCACCAGCTTCTTGGAAAAGTATCTCATCACCCCAAACCTCAAATCTCTGAGGCTTAAACATATCATTTGAGTATCTGTTTTCTGCCTTCTTTACCTTCAGAAATATTTGTGAGCCAATATGAGAGACTTCGATAGATACTTGCGTTACATGCTCAAGGTTTGCCTTAAAGCTATATGAATGCGCTCCGCTTTCTAGTATCCAGTATGCGATGGTGTTAAGATCATATAATCTTGGACAGGCATAGGTGAAAAATTTGTATGTCTTAACCTCGTCAGTCCACAAATCCTGCATTCCCGTTAAGCTGTCAAATACATATCTTGCACCTTCGCCATTCTTTTCCTCTACTTCGTTTAATACTTTTGTAAAATGGGATACATTTTCAGGATTATCTATTCTTATTGTGTTAATGGCGTGTGAATGATCTCTAACATCGTAAAATCTTGTAAAAGTCGCATCATTGCCCCCTTTACCTGATGTAAAAGCATCTAGGAGGGTTATTTTGTGTTGGTTAGGCAGTTTGGCGAGTTTTTTTACAATAGTTGCAGGGGATCTATTGAAACTAATATAAACCAAGTTATGTCCTATTGCTAAGGAATGATTTGAAAATCTATCTACAAATAGATCAATAAACGAACCTGCATCGGTCTCCCATACAACATTATCACCAATACGAAGTTCACCTATAAGGTGATCAAGATACTCAATTCCTGTGGAACACTCATTCTCATTTATTATTTTTAGCTCTCTTGCTTTGTGATCGTTATCAAAAAGAGTATTCTTATTCATTTTTACCTCGATGGTCTTACGACCTATAGCGGTTTGTAATGGGTAGTCGTCTATCTCTACCAAACGCCTTCGGAGTAATTTTAACTCCGGGAGGAGCTTGTCTGCGCTTGTATTCGCTTCTATCTACTAATCTAATTACGTCTTTGACTATTTCAGCATTAAAACCATAGGAAATAATATCATCTATTGATTTATCTTCCTCAACATAAGCCCTCAGTATTGGATCAAGTATGGGATAAGGTGGTAATGAATCTTCATCTTTCTGGTTAGGTCTTAATTCTGCTGTTGGAGGTCGTTTAAAGACACTTTCAGGGATAATTTCTGCGTTATTCTTTTTATTAAAATATTCGGATAATTCATATACTAATGTTTTTGGAACATCTTTTATTACAGCGAATCCACCAGCCATATCGCCATACAAGGTGCAATAACCGACTGCGGTTTCGCTTTTATTTCCTGTTGTCAGGACAAGCCATCCAAACTTATTCGATAAAGCCATTAATATATTGCCTCTTATTCGTGCCTGCAGGTTTTCTACTTCAATCCCTGCCTTACCTTCACCGAAAGGCTCTTTGAGAATGTCAAGATAAGCAGTAAATACAGGGCTGATAGGTATTGTCATAAATTTGATACCGAGTTTTTCGGCAAGAATCTGTGCATCAGAACGAGTTTCGCTAGATGTATATTGTGATGGCATTGTAACACCAATAACGTTTTCTTTTCCAAGAGCATCAACAGCAATTGCAGATGTGATAGATGAGTCAATTCCTCCGCTTAATCCAAGAATAACCTTCTTAAATCCGTTTTTTCGGATGTAATCCCTTGTTCCAAGAACAAGCGCATCATATACTTCTTCAATCCTGCCAAGTTCTGGTGCGATTATTGGGTGATATATAGAACACTCAGCACCCCTTGTTTTTAGCTCTATGTTATCAGAACCATTTATATCAATATCTGTGATTAATATTTCCTCTTCAAATCTCTTTGCGCTTGCAATTATCTGTCCCTGAGGGCTGACTATAAGACTCCCACCGTCAAAAACAAGTTCGTCTTGTCCACCAACGAGATTATTATAGCAAACATAAGTATTTGTGCGACGGGCAAAACTTGCAAGTATATCACGACGTAGAGAAAGTTTACCTGCATGAAAAGGTGATGATGACAGATTTAAAACGACTCTAACGCTATTATCTCTGACACAATCCTCAACTTTTGAGCCTTTAATCCATACATCCTCACATATATTAACAGAAGCCTTTATGCCGTTTATATCAAAAACTAAACATCCATTTCCCGATGCAAAGTATCTTTTTTCATCAAAAACGCCGTAATTTGGCAGTTCTACCTTGTGGTATATGCTAACAAGTTTACAATTGTTTATTAATGCGGCAGAATTATAGACATTCCCATCTATTAAGTCTGCGAAGCCAATAACTGCAATGATACCTTCTGTATGCTCAATGACACTCTCCAAAGCATTTAGGTTATCACGCATGAATTTTGGTCTCAGTAGAAGGTCTTCTGGTGGGTATCCACAAAGCGAAAGTTCTGGGAAAGTTACGACATCAGCGCAGGCTTCCTTTGAATATGCTATTGCGTTCACGATTTTATCAATGTTGTTGTTAAAATCGCCTACCGTTGGGTTTATCTGTGCTAGTGCTACTCTTAGTGTTGACATATCAACCTTGATTTTGTTGGATTGTTGTGATAAAATTTAATATAGGAATTTTCTATTGACAGTAAAGGATCAAAACAAAAAATGAGTTTTGATGTAATAGGTAAAATTCATAATGTTGAAACAATAGCAGTTGGCAACTCCATTCGAGAAATTGACCGATTGCAGAAAATTTATGGCAATGGTCGCTGGAAAAAGTGTAAAGGAATAGCAAAAATTCGCTTTTATAATGGTAACATCCATGATGCCGAAATACATTGGTATGAAGCACATGGCATTTGCAAAAAAGAGTTCAAAATTAAACGTATTTTAAGGTAATCATGAATATACTTGACACTAATAAGAAATTTGTTGTTTGTATCAAAAATGATGATTATGAAGTATCTTTAGAAATAAGAAAAATTTATTCTGTTATCCCTGATGATGAAGCAAGTAAACACGGTCTTATTAGGGTTATAGATGAATCTGATGAGGATTATCTATACCCTAAAGATTACTTTGTGCCAATTGAATTGTCGCAGACTGTTATTGAAGCATTGTCAGCGGCTTAATAAGCGTATAGTTTCCCATAGGGACGAAGCGATTTTGGATATAGCTTTATAAAGTCACGTTTCATAATCTCATCTGCATCATATCCAAAGTGTGTAGCAAATTTGCCGATATATTTGCTCAAAAGTGCTTTATCATTATCATCAAGAGGCAATTCACCAACCTCTTTCCCAAATTGATTTTGGTCAACCTTTCCGCTGATATACATTATCCCGCCGTGCATACCAGTTCCGATAAATGTGGCTTTATGTTTCTCATTTTCTTTTAGTCCAAGCCCAAGCAGTATCAATATTCCACCGGACATATACTCACCAAGAAAATCCTGGGCAGTCCCACCAATAACAAGCGCTGGCTTTTTGTCCTTATATTCTTTCATGTGGATACCAACACGATAGCCGACATTACCTTTTACATATATTTCTCCGCCACGTGCCGAGATACCCAAAATATCACCAGCGTTTCCATGAATGATGATTTCCCCATCATTCATAGTGTTTCCACATCCATCCTGAGCATTTCCATAGACCTCAACAGTAGAGCCATTCATAAATGCGCCAAGATCATTTCCGGGAGTTCCATAGACATCAATCTTTATTGGACGAGGAACATTTGTGCCGATGTATCTCTGTCCATATACGTTAGTTAATTTTGCTTTATTTATGTTATGAGCAAGGATATATTCTCGTATTAGCTTATTCATATCCTTATAAAACAAGCCATCTGCATTAATCTCAACAGAGCCATTATTGTTATATATCACATTTCCCATTTTTACATCCCAGCCCCTTTTATACCGAGAACATCTAGTTCCCATTGTTCCAGACCTACGCCTCGTAGATGGTGTCTGTTACCTCTCAGACTCTCTATGGCGTTAATTCCCATTCCGCCAAGCATTTCTTTTATCTCAAGCGACCAGCCTTTAACCATATTAACAAGCCTTCTTGTTGCTATTTCTGGGTTCAATCGCTTTGAAAGATATGGGTCTTGTGTGCATATGCCCCAATTGCATATACCTGTATAGCATTTTTGACAAATCGTGCAACCCATAGCAACTAGAGCAGCAGTTCCGATATAAACTGCGTCTGCCCCTAGAGCTATAGCTTTAATTACATCTCCACTATTTCTAAATCCGCCAGCGACAAGCAAAGAAGCCTGATTTCTGATGCCCTCGTCTCTTAGTCTTTTATCGACAGAAGCTAATGCAAGTTCTATTGGAATACCGACATTATCACGTATGATCTTTGGAGCGGCGCCAGTTCCGCCCCTAATACCATCAAGGGCGATTATATCAGCACCAGCCCTGACCATACCAGATGCTATCGCAGCGGCGTTATGAACAGCGGCTATTTTTACGCTAATTGGCTTTTCGTAATTTGTTGCCTCTTTTAGGGCATATATAAGCATCGAAAGGTCTTCAATAGAGTAAATATCGTGTTGTGGTGCAGGAGAAAGAGCATCTGTTCCTTCGGGAATCATACGAGTTAAAGAAACATCACTGCTGACCTTTTCACCGGGGAGATGCCCACCGATGCCGGGTTTTGCACCCTGACCAATTTTAATCTCAACTATCGATGCTGAGTTTAGATATTCTACATCAACACCGAACCTTCCAGAAGCACATTGGGCGATGACTCTGTTGCTATATTCCCTTAATTCCATAGGCCATCCGCCTTCACCCGTATTACAGAGTGTCCCAGCCTGTTTTGCCGCCTGAAGTAAAGACTTCCAAGCATTATAGCTAATAGCACCATATGACAATGCAGAGAATATTACAGGGACTTCAATCATTACTTGGGGAGGCATTTCTGTCTTTATTTGCTTCGTTTCTGGATCATATTCTATCTTATCGGGCTTTCGTCCTAGATATGTCTTCAATTCCATAGGTTCTCGTAAAGGATCTATGGATGGGTTTGTAACCTGAGAGGCATTCAGGACTATATGATCCCAATATATTCTATATGGCTTGTCATTACCAGAACCAGTAAGGACAACGCCACCACTCTCCGCTTGTCTGGATAATTCTCGGAAATGATCCTTACTCCAGTTGGCGTTGGGACGGTATCCGTAATCATGCGGTTTTATAGTCAAAGCATTAGTTGGACACATTACCGCGCATCTCTGGCAACCAACGCATTTTTCCTCAGCCGCATATACTGCATCGTCATCTTCATCGTATTTATGAGTATCAAATCCGCACTGACGGACGCAGACCTGACACCTAATACATCTACTGTCATCACGTTCTATTTTAAATTCAGGCAACAGAGTCGATAGCATTTTCTTCCACCCCTACTATAACAGGTTCATTTTTATATATAACTTCCTTTGTGGCTAATCTTCCAATTATTGGTTCTCCACCTTTAGGAATCCATGTATATTCAAGTTTGGGACATATTAACTTCATAGGAGCTTCTTCGGAGGAAAGATAGAGCATATCATCCTTGATACCTGCAACCAGTGGTCTTAATCTGACTCTATCACCTAATCCGATCATTTCTCCTTGATGTGCAACAACTATTGTAAAGGGACCATTTATTAATAATCCGCTATAAATCTGTCTTAACATAATATCTAACTGGCGTTCATCTTCGGGCATCTGCTCGATTTCTGTCCAAAGAGGAGCAGCCATTATTTTTGCAACCATATCAATCGGGAGTTTGTGCTTTCTGATAAGAAGATCAACCGCATAAGCCATAACTTCCGTATCTGTGTGCATAGTGCAGAAATATCCACGCATCTCTAAGAAATTCCTGTTTGTTCCATAAGATGATACTTCGCCATTATGGACAACTGTCCAATCCAGAATACTGAACGGATGCGCCCCGCCCCACCAAGCTTGTGTATTAGTCGGAAATCTTGAATGTGCTGTCCATATATAAGCGTTATAATCTTCTAAAATGAAGTATTCACCAATATATTCTGGATGACCAACACCCTTAAAAACTCCCATATCTTTCCCGCTAGAAAACACAAATGAGTCATCAATCTTTGTATTTATAAACATGACTTTTTCAACAACATAGTCATCAGCGTATTGTTCAGGAACATTTTTTGGCTCAACAAAATAACGCCATACTATCGGCGGATCGAAAACATTTGGATTATATTGATGTGGTATTTCCTCATCTTTTACAATATTAAAATTATCTTTAAGGAAAGACTCGGTCTGTTCCTTTCCTGATTTGTTTGAAAACATAAGGTGCATTGCATAATAATCTGCATGATCAGGATAGATCCCATAAGCGGCAAATCCACCACCAAGACCATTTCCACGAACACGCATGTTGGCGATAGCCCTTATTATGTCTTTACCTGAACATTTTCGCCCCTCAAGGCTCATCATGCCGAATAAACCACATGCTGATATAACTTTATCTTCATTATACGGGTTTGAGATTTGGCTCAGGTTCTTCATGCTACCACCTCCAATGCTGCCTTTTCCCTGCGTATATTAACAGGGATATGTATCTGACCGAAATCTTCTAACATAATTTCGTCTCTGAAAGAGTCAATATTTGCTTTATCTCTCATTAATCCGAGAATTACGCCTGCCCTATCAACCTCATTGACGAATATCATTCCAACAATATTATTATCTTTATTTATGATGAATTTCTTATAGATCATCTTCTCTGGGATATGCTTAATTAGCACTTCCATATCTTGACCTTCGGGAGGATTGATATATCCAGCAGATATAACAGGAAATCCGAAAAAGTCAACGGAGTTCATTCCTGTTCCCCAGACATATTCTTTATCTACACCAGCCATATTAAAGCCTGCTATACGTCCTCCAACATGGGCATTAGGCCAAAGAGGAGTCAAACGGAAGTTATCAAGTATAAAATCATAGACTTCCGCACAATCACCGCAGGCATAAACATTTGGAACTGATGTCCTCATGTGTTTATCAACGATTATCCCACGACCAATTTTTACAGGAGTATCCTTGACTAATTCAATTCTAGGACGAACTCCAATGGCTATGATAACCATGTCACAAGGGATATTTTCGCCTTTATCAAGAAGAACGCCTGTAACTTTGCCATTTTCACCCAAGATTTCAGAGATAGTATGCTGAGTCATAAATTTAACGCCTTTATCCTCAAACACTTTTTGGATAATTGCTGATGCCTGTGTATCAAGAACAGGGCTTAATATTCTGTCTGCAAGTTCAACAATGGTTATATCAACGCCCTTTGCTTCGAGACCTTCTGCTGCTTTTAATCCAATCAACCCACCACCGAGTATAACTGCACTCTTAATATCCTCTTTTTCAATTTTATCTTTTATTTTCAGTGCATCATCCATAGTCGTAAAAGTTGAATATTCATAAGTTTCCATACCTGATATTCTAGGAACAAAAGGCTCTCCGCCTGTTGCAAGTAAGAGTTTTTCATAGCCTATGGCTGTTTGATCATCAAGTATTACTGAGTTATTATCAAAATCAATCTTTACAACCTTTTTCCCAAGTATAGGTTCAACTTTCTTTTTCTCATAAAAATCTGGTTTTCTATAAAACATCTTGTCATAGGCGATTTCACCGCCTAAGTAATATGAGATAAGAGGTCTTGAATAAGTATGATATTTTTCATCGGATATAACTGCTATAGTTCCATCCTCATCAACTTTTCTAATAGTCTCTATGGCGCCGATACCACCCGCTGAATTTCCGATTATCAAATATTTATATTGGTTCATTATTCCTCTTTCTCCTCTACAAGACACAATGCTTCATTAGGGCAATGTGCAACGCAAGCAGGAATATCTAGTCCTGGGCAAAGATCACACTTTGCGGCAATACGTCTTAATCTTTCATCTCTAAGTATTGCTCCCCTATGGCAAACCATTATGCAAGTCCAGCAACCGACACATTTTTCAGGATCGTGCATCACTTGTCCAGTTTCTTCGTCAATGTACATGGCCCCTGTAATGCAGGAATAGACACAATCTGGCTCTTCACAATGTCTGCATTGCACTGCAAAGGACTTTGGTCCTTTCTCTTCAACATGAACACGCGCCATTGGTGGTTGCCCTTCTTTTTTAAAGGCTCTTATTATATCTTTTGATTGTGAATGTTGAACTTTACACCAAACCTCACAAAGTCGACAAGCAATACATACATCCTCGTTGGCAACAACTCTTTTCATCTAACGAACCTAACCTTTTCTTTGGCTCAATATTTAGTATCAAGCATCAGTGATTGCGTTTATTATTTTATAGGAAATTATATTTTTTGTATTAATTTAAGAAGACCCTTCACTTCGTTCAGGGTGACACTTTGCTGTCATTTTGAGCAAAACAAAAAATCTTTTTTATACAAAACAAGTTATTTTTATATTATATTTAAGCTCTGCTTAAAAAAACAAGCTAATGGGCAGTAGGAAACCTATTTCCTACGTGATGACGTTATAAATAATGTTACCATAACAATTTAAGTTTGTCAAGTGTTAATTAATAAAATTATGGCTTTTTTAATTGCAATTTCATAATGTATAGAGGAATTTAGAAAAGAGGGAAGCCAATTTAGGTGATAATTATCATTTAATATTGAAAATTTTCATATTAATTATAAATTAATTGGCAGAAACACGAAAATCAAAATAATCAGGCAACTGCCTGTTATCTCTTTTTAATACCTCAACCACCTTTTAAGTTGCATGAATTACCTGCAGAGTTTTTAGATGTTCCAATAGAAGCGCAAAAAGATGATAAAAGCCGATTTGTCTCCTTTGAGCCACATTCAGGACATTCTTGCGCATCATTTGCCTTGCTTGCGCTTACTAACGTTTCGAATTTCTTTTCGCATTTTTTGCATTGATATTCATATAACGGCATTGTTAAGCCTCCATATAGCATTATTAAATAAGATAAGTATTGCTTTTATCCAATATTTGAAAAATAGAACAAAAATAGAAAATATATTATTCCAATATCTGTGTTTTTTTGTTAGAATATTTTGTCTATAAAATAAATCAGTATATAGAAAAATCTTAAAGGAGATTATACATGTATAAAGTTGGAGTTATCGGTCTTGGAAGCATAGCGGCGAGATATTCAAAGCCAGAGGACGCATATCCTTATTGTCATGTTGGCGGTATTAGACAATGCAAATCAACGGAATTAGTTGCAGTTTCTGATCTTTCAGAAGAAAGACGACAGGAATTTAAGGAAGTTTGGGGTCCGGGATTTCCCGAAGGCTCAATTAATTATTATGAGTCAAGTGCAGAAATGCTCGAAAAAGAATCATTTGATATTGTTGCTGTTTGCGTTAGAGGTCCATATCATTATAAAGTAACAATGGAAGTTATTGAATCAGGAAATACGAAATTTATCTTTCTTGAGAAACCAATGGGATGTTCGTTGAATGAAGTTGATGAAATGACAAAATCTGCAGAAGCGAAAGGTATCCCTATTATCGTTGATTATTCACGCCATTGGGCGCCTCATCTTATAAAATTACAAGAGATGGTAAAAAACGGTCTATTAGGCGATCTTCAATCAGTTATTGGATATTGCGGTGGCGGAGTTCTCTCTTTTGCTATTCATACAACAGATTTAATATGCCAATTTGGAGGGTATGATCCTATATCTGTATGTGGTTATGCTACTAATGTTGAGAAAATGCAGGATGGATATGAATCAGAACCAGCGGTTATTGGTGCTACAATACGTTTTGCAAGCGGAGTTACAGGATTTCATGTCGGCAATCATGGCGTTGCAGATGCATTTGCGGTTGATGTGCTTGGATCAGAAGGAAGTCTGCACGCTGGCATATATACACCAACAATATTGCGCAATAAACAAGGTCAGGTAATTGATAATAACACTCTTGACTTGCCTCCAAATGAAAGCGTTTTCAAAGTTGCCTATGATCAAATATCAGCGTATCTCGATGGAGGACCGATGCCCCATTGTGCAAAAGACGATTATATGGCTGTTAATGAGATCGGCTTTGGAATAATTGAAAGCTCAATAACAGGAAAAACAATAGATATTCCATGTCAGAATCGCAACAGGCTTATATTTGCAAATGGTTAGTCTTCTTTAAAACTTTTTATGCGATTCCAATATATGATGGGATCGCATACTCAGAACTTCAAAGATTGCGAGGGTCATTATGCAAATAGGCATTATGGCTAGGACTTTTTCTAGCCCAAAATTGAGTGAAATTCTTGATAGTGTTATAAGCCATGAAATATATAACATCCAATTTAGCTTTGGTTGTGTTGGATTTCCAGAATTACCAGAAAAAATTGACTTAAAATTATGTGATGATATTCGCGCGGAAGTGGAAAAACGCAAAATAACAATGTCTGCTATGTCTGGCACTTTCAATATGATAGACCCTGATATAAATAAACGCAAGGAAGGTATAAAGCGATTAAGCCTTCTTATATCCGCCTGTGGGAATCTTGGCACTTCTGTTGTAACCCTCTGCACAGGCACTCGTGACCCACAAAATATGTGGCGAAGACATCCTGATAACGATACAGAGGAAGCATTTATCGATCTAGTTGAAACATTGAAAGAACTGCTTGACGTTGCAGATAGATATAATATTATTCTAGCATTTGAGCCAGAAGTCTCTAATGTGATTGATTCTGCAATTAGAGGAAAAAGGCTTATAGATGAGTTAAAATCACCTTATCTAAAAGTTGTCATGGATTGCGCTAATATCTTCCATAAGGGCGAATTAGCAAAGATGGATGATATACTTAAGCAAGCCTTTGAATTGCTTGGAGAACATATCATAATTGCCCATGCTAAGGACCTCGATCATGATGGCGATGCGGGTCATCTCCCTGCAGGAAAAGGCTTGTTAGACTATGATCGCTATATATCGCTATTAAAGCAGTATAAACCTGATGCACCCTTAATCTTGCATGGTTTAAATGAAAACGAAGTTGGCGAGTGTGTTAATTTTCTGCGAAAGAAAATCGGATGAACTTTTGATAACGTGAGTTTGATGTAAGAATTTGTATTTACCTCCAAGACACAAATCAGGAAATAAGATTGAAGCTTTAATACCTTGTGGGACTTTGTGTTTTAGTGTCTTTGTGGTTCATTCTTATATCGAACTGACGTTTGATATGCTAGAGCAATCCAAAGCGTTGTGGACCTGCTAAATTGAAGGCATACATAATCAATTGCAAAACAAGACCAAAAAGTCTGCCAAAAAGCCCAAAATACATCAGAGCAATAAAGACAACAAACATATATGGAGCAATTCTTTGATATTTTTCGGCATATCTATCTGGAAGTAATCCTTCTACAACCCTTGAGCCATCAAGCGGAGGGACAGGTAGCATATTAAACACCAGCAATATCAGATTTACATACATACACACAAAAAGTAATGTATATATAGGTGATGCTGGCGTAAGTATTTCAAAATTAACAAGCCCTTTCATTAATGCTATCAAAATTAAAGCCCATCCGATATTTGCCATCGGACCTGCAAGCCCGACCCAAATAATATCAGTTTTAGGATTGCGCATCAAATATGGATTTACAGGAACAGGCTTTGCAGAGCCAATGGCAAATCTTCCACCTGTAGAAAAGAGTAAAATCGCTGGCATGATTATTGTCCAGAATGGGTCTATATGCACAAATGGATTTAGTGATAAACGTCCACTTTGCTTTGCTGTTGAGTCACCACAGCGATAAGCCATCCATCCGTGCATATATTCATGGAAAGTAGCAAATATAATGAATATCGTGAAATTAAAAACTACCCTTGTGATTAATAGCAATATATCCATAGCAAATTCCTAAACATTCATACAACAAGAATGATCTGACACTCCATTTGACTGTAAAATTTCCTCATAAAACTTTTCATACATATTAATGACTCGATCTTGACGAAAATTTGCTAGAACCGTCTCTCTAGCCTGTTTACCCATCTTTTGTCGGAGTTCTTCATCTATTAAAAGTTTCTTGCCCCATTCAGCCATAGCGTTTATATCACCTAACTCAGCTAAATAACCAGTCTTGCCATGTTCTATAACTTCGGGTAATCCTCCAACATTGGTTGCAATAACAGGGATCTCACAACTCATGGCTTCTAATGCAGATAGACCAAAGCTCTCGGTTTCGCTTGGAATAAGGAAAATATCCGCTATTGGAAGAACTCCCGCAACATCATCTTGTTTGCCAAGAAAAGATACACTTGACGATATACCAAGTTTTTCTACTGCTCTTAATGCAGATGACATCATAGGTCCATCACCTACCATAAGCAATTTAGATGGGATATCCTTATGTATCAAGTCGAAGGTAAAAATAACATCTTCTATGCGTTTTACAGGACGAAAATTTGATATGTGCATAACTATACGTTCGTCTTTTGGTGCAAACAAGCATTTTGCTCTACATCTATGAGTATGGCTAAAGCGATCTGTGTCAACAAAGTTTGGTATTACTGTTATTGGATTATTGATATGAAATCTTTCTTCTGTTTCACGTTTTAGATATTCTGATACTGTCGTTACACCGTCGCTTTGCTCGATACTGAACTTATTGATCCTATAATATGATTCGTCACTTCCTACAATTGTAACGTCTGTTCCATGCAAAGTTGTTATAACTTTCGGACATCCACCAAGCATTTGTTTTGCCAAATATGCGCTGGTTGAATGTGGAATAGCATAATGGACATGGAGTATATCCAGATTCTCTTTTTCTGTTATTTCCGCTATTTTGTCCGCAAGGGCGAGTGAATATGGCGGATACTCAAATAAAGGATATTTCAGCATGTTAACTTCATGAAAAAAAACATTCTCATTATATTCACGAAGCCTGTAAGGTATAGAATAACTGATAAAATGAACTTCGTGACCATTGATGCCCAAAACTTTCCCTAATTCAGTTGCAATTGTCCCACTACCACCGTGTCCGGGGTAGCATATCATTCCGATTTTCATATTCTCTCCTAGAACAAAGTCATAATGTCCTTTATTTCAATCGTTTCTCTTATAAGGAATGGCTCACCATGTTTACATTTGATAAGTCCACCGTAATATCGTGAACGAACTTCTATTGAATCAAGATATTCGGGACTACTTATATATGTTTGCTCTCCCTGATAGCTGGGATTATATATCTGTGATTTATAGCAATGTATAGCTTTCATCTTTCTTTCATGTTGTTCTGTTACATCAACAACAAAGGACGGCTTAAATTCATAATGACACATATAATATAGCAGTTTTTCGGGACGATGTTTAGGGATTTCTGGCATTAATTTGGTTAATCCTGCAATAAAAGCTGACTCTGATACAAGCTGAGAAGCATGGGCATGATCGGGATGTCTGTCCTCCCAATATGGCAAAAGGACGATCTTTGGTTTGTATTTTCTCAGGACTTTGACGACTTTCAATTTATTTTCCATATTTATCTCTATATTTGCATCAGGGATACCGAGATTTTCTCTGAATTGAACTTTTAATATCTTTTTTGCTTCCTGCGCTTCATTCTCACGTTCTTCGGCAGTACCTCGTGTTCCCATCTCACCGGCGGTTATATCTATAATGCCTGTTTTATATCCATTATCTGCAAGTTTAAGCATTGTTCCGGAGCAAGTCAATTCTATATCATCACGATGCGCCCCGAAGGCTAATACATCTAATTCCATTAATCTCCTCCTAAATTTCATTATTTCTTCATAACTATCGGAAAATCCTGACCACGCATATAGACATTTGGATTTGCAGTGCTTTGTCCTGTGCTTGTGAATGTCCAATACAAGTTAAGAAATAATATCGCCCATCCGAGTTTCTTCATTATTTATCCTTCCCAATTTTTCTTTGCCCTATCAAATATCTCATCAATTGTTTGTCCGTCATATAATCGCTTTGATATTTCCACATAATCAGTTGGCTCATTATGCAAAAGACTGAGAAATCTCAAAGCATTAGTTATACCAAGTGATCTATTTAAGACTTCTATGCCGTTAATTATTATCTCTGTATCATCCATTTCTTTTATCTTTTCCACTATATACACCATCCAATCTTATATAGTCAATGGGGTTCATAACTTTTATAATAAATTCTAATTGCTTAGTTTGATTTATCAACCTATCATCACAAGTCAAGAAAAAATCAGCATTTATAAAAGAAGCGCAAGCGATATGAATAGCATCTTTTGATGAAAATTTTGCCTTTTTCTGAAATGATTTGGCAAGTTTGTATATATTCTCTTCGGGTCCTATTCTTACAATGCAAAGTTCCGAAAGACGCAAAACCTCATACTTTCTTTTTGGGAACGGACATAGAATAGTCTCATCTTGGTGCATAAAAGACCAAACAATCCGAATTTCACCTTTTTCTGCTTTTATAAATATTTCTCTACATGCCAGTGCTTCCATCCTAATTCTTACTTGCTTTAGATCGTCAAAATCTCTTTGAAAACAATTATAATCAAGATAAACTAAATCCATATTGTTTTATTCCGTCATGTGTGAAGTTTTGCCATTTGTCTTTTGTTATGCTTGTGAACGTAAGACACAAATTGAGCAATAATATCGCCCATCTGAGTTTCTTCATAGCAAACCCACTATCTTCTGCTAAGTCAGATAGGCACTATGTAATATGTTTTGTAGGTCATGATGATCGGGTGTTCCGCTAAAAGCTATTGTCCCTGTTTTTAGGGCATATACACTATCTGCAATAGCAATTGCTCTATGGGCGTTTTGCTCAACCAATAATATAGTCGTTCCTTCATCGTGTATCTGTTTAATAACTTGAAATATCATATCAACGAGATTTGGTGCAAGCCCCATTGATGGCTCATCCAAAAGCATGACCTTGCCCTGCATGATTAATCCTCTTCCCATTGCGAGCATTTGTTGTTCTCCACCGCTTAGAGTTCCTGCAAGCTGTTTTTTTCTCTCTGATAATCTTGGAAATAGTTGAAAGACTCTATCTAATTGAGCATTGAAATCACCTTTAGTTTTCCATGAAGATGTTGCTAAATGTAAGTTTTCCATAACGGTAAGATTTTGAAAAATGCCCCTTCCTTCTGGAACATGAGAAATACCCATAGATGCTATTTTATGCGGAGGAATTCCCGTTATTTCCGTTCCATTAAAATTTATATTTCCAGAATCTGGCTTGATCAATCCCGATATAGTTCTCAGCAAAGTAGATTTTCCTGCACCATTAGCGCCAATAATGCTAATTATTTCCCCTTCATTGACACTTATATTAACATTAGTTAGCGCACGGATACCACCATAACTGACTGATAAGTCCTTTACTTCCAATATCATGCTTGTTCACCTAAATATGCCTCTATAACTCTTTTATCTTTCTGAATTTCGCTGGGTGTCCCTTCTGCGATTGTCTCTCCAAAATCCATAACTTTTATACGTTCACATACCCCCATAACCACTTGCATTTGATGTTCTATAAGAAAGATAGCAAGATTAAATCTGTCTCGCAAGTCATGAATAGTATGAAGAAGTCTATCTGCCTCCGCAGGATTCATACCTGCAGCAGGCTCATCAAGCAATATCAGCTTTGGTTCTGTTGCAAGGGCGCGAACTATCTCTAATCTACGTTGTTGACCATAAGGAAGCGAACTTGCTTTTTTTTCGGCATCGTCCTGAAGATTAAACATGCCAAGTAGATTATATGCAATCTCACTAATCTCCCTTTCATGTATGTAAAATTGTTTAGTTCCTAAAAAAGAAGAGAATATACCATACTTTCTTTTATAATGATAAGCAACTTTTATATTTTCTAATACAGTCATTTCAGAGAATAAGCGAATATTCTGAAATGTCCTAGCAATACCCATTTCTGATATGTTATATGGTTTCTCTCCGTGAATTGGTTTATTTTTGAAGTATATTTCCCCCATCGTAGGCTTATGAAGACCTGATATGAGGTTAAAAACTGTTGTTTTGCCTGCTCCATTTGGACCTATCAATCCAATAATTTCTCTTTCCTGCAAAGATAAGTTAAAATTCGAAACTGCCCTGAGCCCAGAGAAATTATGGGTCATATTTTTTATTTCTAGTAATTGCGTCATATTTTCATACATCAAATTATAGGAGTTTAATAAATATTTCCTTGATGTGCAAATATATCATCAAAGGCTCGTAATGTCAACATTAATTTGATCTATCCATCTTTGTGGAACAATTCTGTTTTAAAAAATACTTTCAATAAATGCTCGATATATGATATAGTGAAATAGATCATTTATTTTAAACTTATAAATATTTAAATATGGAGGAAGGAATTATGAAAATCTATAAAAATATCTTTTGTTCATTAATGTCCCTGTTTTTTCTAACTCTATCAATTAATGCTTTTTCAGCAGAAGAAGGTCTTATTGCTTATTGGTCTTTTGATGATGGCAAAGGTGATGTCGCAAATGACCTAACAAAAAATGGTAACATTGGTGATATTAAGGGGAAATCACAATGGGTAGCAGGTAAAGCTGGAACTGCGCTTGCCTTCGAGAAACCATCGGCAATATTTGTTGAGATAAAAGATAATCCAACCATAAATATAACTGAGCAGATCACTATGTCCGCATGGATAAAACCAACTGAAATATATTCAGGTGGAGACTGGAAAGAGAGAAACTGTGTAATAGCCAAAAGAAGAGCCTATTACATGGATATATCAGAAACAGGAAATCTCGCAAGCTATCTCTATGGTGTTCAGCCCCAAGAATGGCTCTTAGGTAATACAAATATGAAACAATTTCTTAATAAATGGGTTCATGTCGCTACTGTATATGATGGAAAAGAACATAAACTCTATATAAATGGTAAATTAGATATATCCGTCAAAAAAAGCGGTAGTATTACAGTAGTTGCCGAAAACTTATATATAGGCTGGGTTGATAATAATCGTTATTTTGATGGCGTAATAGATGAAGTTATGCTTTGGTCTAAGGGTTTGACAGAAGGTGAACTAGCAAAATCACTGGCGGTTAGTCCAAAAATAAAATTGGCAACTAGCTGGGCAATATTAAAATCATCACAACCCTAATATACTGCCTCCGAAGAGAATGGCAATATTCTTGCAGTATAATAAAAGTAAATAATAATGCGGTTTTGAAAGTTATTTTTTATATATTTGTCATTCGGAGGTAAAATAAAATGAGTATAATGGATAGAATAAAGATGAATATCAGGGCAAATCTAAACTATGCCCTAGATCAAGCAGAAGACCCACAAAAAGTATTAGATCAAATGCTTTTAGACATGAGAGAAAATATCCAAGAGTTTAAAGGCTCGATAGCAGAAGCCATCGTTGGCGTGAAAAAGCTGGAACGAGAGGCAGAAACAATCGCCGAAAAGGCAAAGCTTTGGGAGGAAAGGGCTGTTCTCGCCCTTAAAAATGGTAACGAGGAACTTGCCAGAAAGGCTGTTGATCAAAGACTGACATGCCTTGATGATGAAAGCAGGATAAGGAAAACTCTTGAATTGCAAAAACAAACGGTTGAAGAACTTAAATCAAGCTTGCCCGTTTTGGAAGCTAAGTTAAGTGAGTTAAGTTCTAAGAGGACTGAGTTGATAAAAAAGTCCTTGCAGATGAGGGCAAGTCAAAGTATCAGATCGGTTGATACTGTTTCCGAAATCGGTATTGACACAGTCGTTTTTAACACCTATGACTCAATAGTGGACAAGATAACCGCACTAGAAGACCAAGTGGAGGCACTTGCGGAACTTTCTAAGGAAGATGAAGTTGAGACAGAATTCAAGAAAATGGAGAAAAAATCCAAGATTGATGCCGAACTTAACGCTGTAAAAGAAGGCATAAAATAATAGAGAATGAAAAATGGCAGAATTCAGACATTTTCCTGAGCAAATTCGTAAAACTGCTCTTGAAAATATACAACCTGATGAAGAAGTTAAGATGTGTTTTATTGCTGGAACATCAATAAATTCCAGTAAAGATTATGTTATAATAACATCTCAGCGGGTTTTAGTATTAGACGAAAGAACGATAGGTTACCTTGGCAAGTATTACGTTAATGTAAAAGAGAACGTGCCAATTAATCAAATATACTCAATAGACATAACACGAAGCTTTATAAACAAACTATTAGGACAAGCGAGTATGGGGCTACAAATTGATCGATATAAATACCTGATTAATAATGGAAATATCGGTGATATAAGAAAAGCGGAAAAACTAATCAAAGAGTTAATTCAAGAACAAGCGAAATAAAGGTTGATTTAGCTAAATCTTTATGATAAATTATAGATAGAATATCTTAAAAGTTTAGAAAGTAGTTTCCGACACATTAGAAAATAAGGAGAAAGACAATGATCGAGGTTGAAATTGCAATGGTAAGGCTCGATCCAGAGATTAAAACTCCAATCGTCATTTTGAGAGAAAAAGAGGGCAAAACAAAACGCTTTTTACCGATATGGATAGGAATTTTTGAAGCGGTTGCTATTTCTATGGAGATAGAAGGGCAAATATCTCCAAGACCAATGACCCATGACTTGCTAAAATCAGTAATTGAAAATTTAGGGGCAGAAGTAGTATCTGTAATTGTTTCTGCTCTAAAAAATGAAACTTTTTATGCTGAAATAAACTTACGCTTGAAAGATGGAAATTTCATTAAAATAGATTCAAGACCAAGCGATGCAATGGCTTTGGGAATTAGGGCGAAAGCTCCTATTTATGTGGCAGAAGATGTTATGAATAGCTCTGGTATAGATCAAGAAATGATGGAGGCAAGCCCCGAAGAGCAACTTAAAATGGTGCTGGATAACCTCAAGCCAGAAGATTTTGGTGGGAAAGTCTAATACTGAGTAAAAAAGGAAAATAAGGGAATAAAATCGGATTAAAATATCAAGAAACGATGAAGTGAGTTTTATATAGATATTTTTTTGGTATCCAGTTTTATCGTCCTTTCGTTTGTTTGTTATGATCCCCGCTGCAAATATATAATTAGGAGGTAATTAAAATGGGGGTCCTTGAAAGGATAAGCAGAATAATAAGATCAAATATCAATGAGCTTTTGGATCGTGCAGAAGACCCAGAAAAAATACTCCAGCAACTTATAACTGATATGCAACAGGATCTAAGAGAAGCTAAACTTCAGGTTGCATCTGCTATAAGGGAAATGAAAAAACTGGAAACTCAATATCATGAAAATCTAAACATGGCTGATATATGGGAAAAACGAGCAATATCAGCAGTAAAAGACCAAAATGATTATCTTGCAAAAGAAGCCCTGAAACGAAAAAAGAACTGTGAACAATTAGCGGTTGAATACAAAAAACAGTTAGATGATCAGACTAAAAGCGTGCAATTTCTAAAAACAGGTCTTGGGGAACTTGAGGCAAAACTGGAAGATGCCAAACGCAAGAAAGACCTTCTTATTGCACGTCAAAAACGAGCGCAAGCACAAAAACGAATTACTGAGACAATGAGTGGTATGTCAAAATCTAACGCAATATCTGCATTTGAGAAGATAGAGAATAAAGTAAGGGATGCGGAGGTCCATGCAGAAGCACTAAGAGAGGTCGAGGCTGATAGTCTTGAGGCAAAGTTTGCAAAACTAGATGGTAGCGATGTAAACGTTGAATTGGCTCGTTTAAAGGAAAAGATCAAAAATCAGAATGATCAATCAAATTAGATTTTTGGAGATTATCATGTTTAAGAATCTATTAATATTAATAGCTATTGCAATTTTGGCGGGGATCGGCGCTGTAGCTGGTCTTAGGATTTTAAGCTGGATGATTTCCGCTATCGCTAATATTGCAATATTTGCCCTTGCCATATTCGGAATTCTATATCTTATAAAGAAACTAAAATCTAGGTAGCAATATATAGCAAAATATGAGAGATAATGGAATTAATATCAAATTACGTGAAGGAGATAAATGGATTATCTATATTTAGGGATTTTATAATCTCATCTGGCTTTAGAAAATTCATTTGTGCTAAACTTATCTAATTCATACAATCCAATAAAATCAGGATAACACTAATTTGAATATATTATATATAAGTTCCAGTGGAAAGATGGGAGGGGCGGAAACCAGCCTTTATTATCTCGTTAGCAGATTAGACAAAAGCCTTTATTCGCCTACTGTCATCTGTCCTGAAAATGGATCGCTCGTAGATAAATTGTTGGCAGAAAACATTGATGTTGAAGTCATAAACCTTCCCGCTTGGCGCAAGCTAAAATCAATCCTTTCACGTAAGGGAGCATTACAAAAACTTACAGATATTATTAGAGAAAAAAATATTGATATAATACATTGTAATACTATATGGGTAAATAATTATGCCCAAAAAGCCTCTGAAACTCTCAAAATACCAATTATATGCCACCTTAGAGACATAATAAAAAAAAAGCAAGTCCGAAAATATGCCCTTGATAAAGTTGATATGATAATTCCAATATCTGATTCAGTAAGAATCCCTCTTGATGAAGCTGGAATAAGTGAAGAAAAAATACATAGGATATATAATGGCGTTGATGTGAATCTATTCAGCACGGGCAAAAGCGTCCTCAAGGAAGAATTTGACATAAATGGCTACCTGATAGGCATAGTTGGGCAGTTAAATCCACGTTCTCATTGGAAAGGGCAGAGAGATTTCATCTATTCTGCATCAAAGATATGCAAAAAAAGGAAAGATGTCTGGTTTGCTATCGTTGGTGATGACGATACGCCTACTAATGCGCTAAATCACGGTTCGTATATAAGGGAATTAAAAGAACTTGCGCAAAATCTTGGGATAGAAGATCGAGTCATATTTACAGGCAGAAGAAATGATATGCCTGATGTCATGGCTTCGTTTGATATTCTGGTTTCTGCGTCTTGGGCAGAACCATTTGGACGTGTAATAATAGAGGCAATGTCAGCAGGAAAACCTGTTATTGCAACAATGGCAGGAGGCGCTCCTGAGATCGTTCAAGATAATATAACTGGAATACTCGTTCCACCAAAGAACCCTGAAGCAATAGCAAATTCTATATATCAAATTCTTGATAATATAAATATTATGCGCTCAATGGGTCGGCTCGGAAAACTAAGGGCAGAGCAAATTTTTAGCATTGATAATAATGTCAGTGAAACTCAATCCATATATGAAAGATTTAGAAAATCGGAGTTTTAGAGTTTGTTGTGCCTACTTTGTTTACAAATCCGTATAGTTCTATTTCTTGAATCTCGGGCTTATTTTGCTTTGCATCTACTTCTTGTAATAATCCCCTATCATTCCTAGTAACCTGAACAAACCTTGCCCCGCTTACATCCGAAACAAAAAGCCTAATCTTATCAGTCGTCACCTGAGTATTGATAACGATCTTTGATTCAGTATTTCCTCTGGCGCTTTTTATAATTTTCCAAGCCCCATCTTTTCCAAGATATTCATATACAACAAAATCCGATATATTTGTATTATAAATAATTATCCTGCTTATCGATTTCCTTTCAGGTAAAGAAATAATAATACGAGAACTATTGCTGATTGTGTTCATGTTACCATCAACAGCTTCTGGAGCATCACATTCAACACCCGGCAAGAGTGCATAATTCTCGCTTAATTCCTGAGGAACGAATAAAGTCGCACATCCAAGCAAAAAAAATGGCAAAAGCAGGATGATCATTTTCATAATATATACACTTACTCCTTATTAGGTATAATAACATCTCCTGGAACTATCATTGTAACAACTATCCTAGCAGATGTTGTCGGATTGCCATTTGAATCTACATTGATTATTCCTGTATATGTGCCAGGGGCTAGATCTCTATGAACAACAATATTGATCCTTGATGAGCTATAGGCTCTGCTAATTCCGTCCCACTCATCAACTCCCAGTTCTTCTATATATAGCCAATTTTGGGCTGAACTGGAAGTCGCTGTCCAAGTAAGCACCCCACCACCATCATTTATAATGTCAAGTGTGCGAGTCGTTGCGGTTTGTCCAAAATTGATGCTTGTTGGGCTAACTCGCAGTGTTGGAGGCGGAACCGTCATTGTTATTCTGACAATCTTGGTTGAGTTATCAAGTAATGATGAAACCTTCAAATCATGCGTATAATTTCCCGGTGCAACTACAGTCCTATCAACAATAACTGTAACCTGTGTGGGATTATCCGATGTTGTTGAGCCAAATAAAGGTTTTATATCAAGCCATAGTGGATAATTACGATCAATACTCCAGTTAAGGATTCCACCACCAGAATTAATAACATCAAATGATGATTGTGATGTAGTTGTTCCAAAATTTATTGTATCTGGATTTACATTTAATATAGGATCAGTAACTGTCATTGTGAGTCTTAACGTAGCATTACCACCGTTTGAGGTGATAGCTATGCTTGCATTATAAGTTGCAGAAGCTAGATTCTGTCTTGAAACTGTTACGGTTACAGTTGTCGGCGTTCCAGCAATGGTTGCCCCACTCATTGGTGATATGCTTGCCCATTGTGGGACAGATGAAGGTGTTATACTCCAATTAAGCGTTCCTGCACCTGTATTGAGAACTTGGAATGTTGCAGATGTTGTTCTTGCGCCAAAATTAAGAGATTCTGGATTTATAGAAATTGTTGGACTTGCAATAATCATAGACACTTGAACTGTAACATTTCCACCATTTGATGTAAAAACTATCGCACCTGTATATGTTCCGGGGTTAAGCCCTGTTCTTGAGACTGTAACAGTTACATTGGTTGGGCTATTTGGTTCAACAGATCCGCTTGTGGGATTTACCGTCAGCCATTGGCTATCATCGGTAGCCTGCCATGTAAGAGTTCCCGTACCTGTATTAGCAATGGCAAGTGTTTTCTGTGTTTCATTTGCAGTAAAAGCTAGTGTTGTTGGAGTTACTGACAATCCTGCAACAGACATAAATACATCAACGTCTTTATTGCCACCATTTGAGGTAAAAACTGCTTTATCGGTGTAAAATCCCGGAAGCATGTTGTTTCTAGAGACTGTTGCAGTAACATTAATTGATTGTCCTGCAGAGATTGATTCGCTCTTTGGATTAAGCGTTAACCATGGCTCTTTGGTTGAGACTTGCCATAATAGATTTCCTCCGCCTGTATTGCTAATAGCGAAGGATTTTTGTGTCTCTGAAGCACCAAAACTCACAAAGTTTGTAATAATTGTTAATTGTGGAATTGACAATGTTACAGGTATGTTAGCATTACCACCGTTAGAGGTTAATGAGATCGTATCAGTATAATCACCGGGCTTCAAATCCGCAGTTGATACAGAAACTGTTACAGACGCAGATGAACCAGCACTAACAGAACCACTTACAGGATTAATTGTTAGCCAAGATTGCTTTTTGCTTGCTTGCCAACTCAGTGATCCTGCACCAGTGTTACTTATTGTAAGTGTCTTGGTTGTTTCAGAAGCAGTAAAATTAAAGGCTTCTGGTGTATAGGATAATCCTGCAACATCCATCCTAACGGGAATTTCTGCATTTCCACCATTCGTTTTTAGGGATATTGTATCGTTATATGTTCCGGGATTTAATCCCGTCCTTGATACAACCACTGATGCGGTAGCAGATTCGCCTGCAGAGACAAATCCACTTGCTGGTGATATGGTTAGCCAAGATTGTGTCTTGGTAACAGACCATGAAAGAGAACCTGCTCCAGTATTGGTAATTGTCAGCGTTGATCGTGTCTGTGATGCACCAAAATTATATGATCTTAGAGTATATGATAAACCAGCAACGGACATATTTACCGTTGTGCGACGTTCTCCGACGTTTGATGAAAATACGATAGTATCAGTATAACTACCAGCTTTTATGTCCGTTCTTGATACTTTAACGGTAATAGTTGATGACCTTCCAGCATCTACTTTCCCGCTGGTTGGTTCAAAGGTAAGCCAAGATTCTTTTTTATCTGCCTTCCACTCCAAAACACCATTACCATTATTTGTTATAGTCAATAGCTTTTGTTCTTCTATTGAACCAAAATCAAGCACAGAAGCAGAAACCAAAAATCCAGCAACTAGCATACTAACAGGAACGTTAGCATTTCCACCATCGGAAGTAATGACAATAATATCAGAATAAGAACCGGGCGCAATACCTGTTCTGGAAACACTAACAGCTATATTCGCAGATTCGCCTGCTTTTATTGCCCCACTTGTTGGATTCAGCGTTAGCCATGCCTGTCGTTTTGTCAGAGTCCAATTAAGAGTTCCTCCACCAGAATTTCTAAGGGTAAGTGTTTTCTGAATTTCGGCAGAGTCAAAGCTTAATGATACAGGAGAAAATCCTAACCCTGGAATCGGCATAGAAACCGCAACATTTGCATTACCACCATTTGAGGTAAAAGCTATAGTATCGGTATAATCTGCGGGATTAAGACCTGCCTTATTTACTGAAACAGTGATATTTGCTGACGCATTAGCGGTTAAAGTGCCGTTTGAGGAACTTAATGTCAACCAAGATGCCGTTTTTGTTGCTTTCCATGAAAGATTCCCTGCACCAGTATTTCTGATTGTAATTGTCTTACTTGTATCAGATGCACCAAACGTAAGTGATGTTGGTGTAAGCGATAATCCCGGCATCAGCAGTGTTACGGGTATATTTCCATTGCCACCATTCGAGGTGATTGATATTGCACCTGATAAAGAACCGGGGGTTAATGATGTTCTGTTTGCCCTGACTGTGATGTTGACTGATCTACCAAGCGTCAAAGAACCTGTTGCTGATGACAAAGACAACCATGATTGATTGACAGAGGCGTTCCATGTTAATGTTTCACCACCAGAATTTGTGATCGTGAGTGTTGCTTGTGTATTAGTATCCCCAAAGTTTATAGATGTCGGTGTAAAGGATAAAGCTGGTGGGGGTTCAGGAACTCTCATACTTACTGGTATCCCTGCGTTACCCGCATTGGTTATTATTGTTATGGTATCCTTATAATCAGCGGGTGATAATCTAGCCCTTGATACTGTTGCAGTAATAACAACAGATTTGCCAGCTTCTAATGAGCCAACCAAGGGAGATAATGTTAACCAGCTTTGTTGTCTTGATAAACTCCAAGTTAAAATTCCTCCACCACTATTGCTTATTGTAAATGTCTTTTGTGTATCACTAATCCCAAAATCAAGTGATGTCGGCGTAAATGAAAGAGTTGGGGTAGTAACCTGAACTGTCATGCTTACCGCAACGCTTCCATTGCCACCATTGGATGTCAATGATATTGTATCCCTATATGCTTCAGGTGCTAATCCAAGTCTTGAAACAGATACGGATACCTCAACGGAATTACCTGCTGTTAAAGAGCCATTTACGGGAGAAACTGTAAGCCATGCTTGTTGTTTTAATGCTCTCCAATCAAGAGTTCCTCCGCCTGTATTAGTGATAGTTAATATCTTTTGTGTATCTGTTGTTCCAAAATCCAGTGATGTTGGAGTATATGAAAAAACTGGCGGTGGTTCTGGAATTGTCATAGAAACATTTACATTAGCATTGCCACCATTTGAGGTTAATGCAACAACATCCTTATATGCACCTGATTTTAGATTTGTTCTCGTTACATTTAGCGTTATTGTCGCTGATTTGCCCATTGTAAGCGAACCGTTCGTCGGTGATACTGCAAGCCATGCCTCTTTTTTGCTTGCCTGCCATGTTAACGTCTGTCCACCAGAGTTTGTAATGGTAAATGTAGCCTGTGTGTTTTCTGTTCCAAAATCTATCGATGTCGGACTAACAGCAAGTTTGGGAGCAGGTTCAGGCACGGTCATATTTACAGTAACACTACCATTGCCTCCATTTGAGGTTAATGAGACAGCATCTCTATATGAACCCGGATTAAGGTTCCCCCTATTTACCGTCAATGTTATTGCAACAGATTTTCCACTTGCTAATGAGCCGTTTGCTGTTGATATTGTAAGCCATGCCTCTTTTTTGCTTGCTTGCCAAGTTAATGTTCCTCCACCGTTATTGGTTATCGTAAAAGTCTTACTTGTGTCGGTTGTGCCAAAATCTACTGATTGCGGACTATATGCAAGCACTGGGGCTGGCTCTGGGATTATCATAGAAATATTTACATTAGCATTGCCCCCGTTGGAAGTAAAAGCGATAACATCTCTATACGTTCCGGGAGCTAAATTGCCTCTATTGACAGTCAAGCTTATATTTACCGATTTTCCCAGCGTTAAAGAACCATTTGAAGATGAAAGTGTAAGCCATGCCTCTTTTTTGCTTGCTTGCCAAGTTAGTGTTCCTCCACCTTCGTTGGTGATTGTTAATTGCTTTGTAGTATCACTTACGCCAAAATCAACAGAATTAGCAGAAACCAAAAGTTTAGGTGATGGCTCTGGAACTGTCATAGATACTCTAATACTTCCATTACCTCCGTTTGAAGTCAACGAAAGTGTATCAGTATAAGTAGCGGGATTTAGATTTCCTCTATTTACAATCAAATTAACTGATGTTTTTTCTCCGCCTTTCAGTGATCCGCTTGCTGGATTGGCTGTAAGCCATGCCTCTTTTTTACTTGCTTGCCAAGTTAGTGTTCCTCCACCATCATTGGCTATGGTGATTGTCTGTTGTGTTTGAGTTGTGCCAAAATCCAGTGTATTCGGTGTAAAGGATAATTTCGGGTCAGGCTCAGGAACAGTCATGGAAACAGATAGATTGCCATTTCCACCGTTTGAAGTCAATGCAACTGTATCTTTATATGCTCCAGGGTTAAGACCTGATCTATTGACATTTAGATTTACTGTTACCGATCTACCACCTGCAAGCGATCCACTAACAAGAGATATCGTCAACCAAGCTTCCTTTTTGCTTGCATTCCAGTTTAACGTTCCGCCACCATCATTGCTGATTGTAAAGGTTTTTGCAGTTTCTGTCGTGCCAAAATCTATAGAAGTCGGTGTAAAGGCAAGCGAAGGCGATGGTTCTGGAACTGTCATAGATACATTGACACTCGCATTTCCGCCATTTGATGTAACGGAAACAACATCACTGAAAGTTCCTGCGTTTAGATTTGCCCTATTCACTGTTAATGTAACATTCGCAGATAAACCGCTATTTAATGATCCGCTTGTTGGGCTTACAGTTAACCATGCCTGTTGTTTAGATGCAGACCAATTAAGAGTTCCGCCACCATCATTTTTAATAGTAAATGTCTTTTGAGTGTCTGTTGTTCCAAAGCTAATAGTCAAAGGAGATACCGATATTTTTGGAGGTGGTTCAGGAACTGTCATAGAGACCGCAATTTCACCGTTTCCACCATTTGTCGTAAGAGTAACTTTATCCGTAAAATTTCCTGATTTTAGACCTGTTCTATCGATGGTTAGCGTAACTGTTGACGTTTGACCACCTTTTAATGATGCGTTTGCTGGATCGATCTTCATCCATGCTTGGCTATTTGACGCTCTCCAATCAAGAGTTCCACCACCATTGTTAGTAATAATAAAGGTTTTCTTTGTATCAACAGAACCAAAATCAATAGATTTCGGTGTGAATGAAAGTGATGGATCAGGTTCAGGAACTGTCATTATAACAAGCAGATTGCCACTTCCTGCATTAGATTCAATAATAACATTGTGTCTATACTCATCAGGATCAAGCCCTGTTCTATTAACTGTTACACTAACATTCTGTTTTTGACCTGCGGAGGCTTTTCCGCTTTTGGGGTTTATAGTTAGCCAATTTGGGATACCAGCTTCCCTTATATTCCAAGATACGCTTCCTGTTCCAGAATTTCCAACATCCACCTGAGCAGATTGCAATATCGTTCCGAGATTAACCTGCGTTGGATTGATCAAGAGTTTAGGATCATCAGGAATAACTACAACATCAGGCCCCGGTGTTGCGGAAACAAAAAGTTTAACATTATTCCCACCCGATGGGGAAACAGTTATGCTTCTTGCAGAAGAAATAACAATCTCAGCGATACCATCAAAGAAAGATTGTGACGAAAGGCTGTTTAATACGCCAGCATTTACAAGCGAATAATCAAAATTTAGCCCAAACTGTTTTGCTATCTGATTAAGTGCCTCAAGTGGCTGTTCGGTATCTGCAACGAGGATTAGCATACCACCTTTATTAACAAAAACAGATATATCACTTAGCTGACCCGAAGTAAAACCATCAATAGGAAGCGCAAACAATATTGCTTTATAGGTATTTATATCATAATTATTTGATTCGTCAGTATTGGATTGAAAACCGTTTCTATCAAGAGAATTTTTCAATTCGTTTATTGTTTTTTGATCTAGAGAAGTGCCGTGACTTAGGTCAATTTTCAGTTTTGGTGAATTTCCAGCTTTTTTCGCTAAATTCTGTATAAATCTAACATTACCTTGCGACTGTGAAAGCAAGATATTGACATCGCCAATAGCAATAACCAAGCCCGTTCCTTTAATCTGTTCTCCGATAGCTATAACGCCAACTCCGCTAGCAGGCTTTATATCAACAGGTATCTGAACAGATATTGCACTACGGACATTGCTTCTTTGCTCACCAACAAAACGCAGAAAATCCCCTGCATAAACCTCAACCCTAAAAAGTCTATTATCACCCAATGGGACATTAACAGAACCAGAAGCCTTGCCAGCAACCTTATCAAGCAGGAGATTTGTTTGAATTGTCTCCATACCATCACCAGAAACTATCAGTTTTACAGCAGTAAGCTCCTCTATCACTATTCCTGATGGTGCTAACCTAATTTCGAGTTTGGCGGAGGCAGTTTTAGGGCTTATGGGGGCGTTTTCTTCATCATCACTGCAAGTATAGATTGAGAAAACAAGTAAAGTTGCTATCAAAAAAATGAATGTATAGCGTAAAATTGCATATATTTTTAATCTATTTGACATAGCGGTCACTCCAATGGTTTTTAATGATTGTTAGAATCTTGCGATCAAAACAATTCCAGTTTCAAAACCCGAAAGTTCAATATCGCCACTTTTCATATTGCCCATAAGTGATTTTGCATTAAGGTTAAGTATGACATTTTTTGTCGGCAAGTATTGAATCGCCCCTCCAGCGTTCCAGATAAATGCGCCATTCTCTCCATAGCCATTATCCGCCATTAAAGTTAAACCTGCCAGAGGGCTTATAGAAAGATTTCTAGTTATAAGATATTGAAGCAAAAGATTTATATCCAGCTTATTGCCATGACTATTTTTTTCTTCTGCAACAAATTTACCATCTAAATCAAGCTTTTGGCTTTTCATTCTTATTGTATCCGTAATAGATAGCGAAACAGCAACAGGGCTTAATCTGTAAGTTGTAATCAGCCTAGCTTTGATCTCATCGCCTTCCTTATAGCTATCTTCACCATCAAATTTATCTTTTCCATAATATATATATGATAAATCGCCATTTAGGATTAATGTATCCGTAACCATATCAAGTGCTGTTACAACTCCGATTTCATCACCGGGTTTATACTTTACTTTGCTATCTTTGGTGGTCTGATAGCTTCCTCTTTTTAGGAAGCTTGACGAAATGCTTAATCCCCAAGGACCAAAACTCTCCGCATAGCCCAAGCCAGCGTTAATGTCAAATCCTCCGCCTAGTTTGTTGACTCTAAATCCCAAGATTTCATTATATAGAACATTAGCAACCTCAAATTCCTCATTAGTTAACTTCCCTTTGCCTAATGGCAGATTAGCCCCAAGAGTAACAAGAAACCTGCGATCAAACATGCTATATGATGCCTTTATTTTTGTATCACTGATCCCTGAAAGGCCTTTATTTTCCACATCGCCACTATCAAAAGATGAGGTAGAAAATGAATCGACAAGCCAAATTCTTAAATCTTCAATTGGTCTAATATTGACAAACAAAGGAATACTAAATTGGCTGATGCTTTGATCATTATTCCCTTCGCTTGTCATCTTCCAATTCTGAAAATAAGGCAAAAGATAGGCGTTAAAAGTATTGGAACTTTTTGCAGATAGCGATTGTCCATAAGCAAATTCACTCATAATCATAAAGCATACGAAAAGTATTAATGTTGGAACAAAAAATCTTTTTACCACTTTATACTCCTCATGCAAATAAAAATTGCAGATAAAATTTCAACATTTAACCTTGTTATTCAGGAAATTTCACATCAACATTTACCTCGACAGTTTTGACATTAGGCACAAGCCCGACAGCACCTCCACCACGTGGACTTAATACTGCGGAACTTGGCGCGGACATAAGAGATTTGCTTGCGTTTATATCTGCATCACCAAGCCTAATATCCTGCTGTATCTGAGAAGCTATTTCTGCCCTAATATTTTCAACAGAAGTAAGATTTGATGTTGCGGTTGTTAAGTTTACAGCGTCATTATATCCTTGTCTGGACAAATCAAAATTCGGATCGATAGATATTGCCTTTTCAAATTGCTGTGATGCTTCCCTAAACATGCCCCTATCCATATAATCGATACCCTGACAATATGCAAGGAAGGCTTCAACAGATTTTGTCGGTTTCTTTCTGATTTCGTTTTTTTCTGCATCTGTAAGGATAATACCCATATCCTCTATTATCCCAAAAGCAAGGTCTTTTTCAAGGTCAAAAAGTTCTCCAATAGCACCAGAGACGCTTTTTGATGGTCTTGACATTTTCGTTTTTGTTATAGTTAAAGTGCTGACTATATCAATTGAGCTTCCATCTATCGATAAAAAAGAACCTGTAATAATCCTGTTTGCTGCAAGTAGCATACCCGGTCTTGCTGCGGTATCTTTGTCAACATTCTCAAGATTGATCTCATCAAGCAGAAACTTTAATTTTGCCCTTTCAACTACGGTTATAGCTTTTGCTTTTGAAAGGTCTGTAATAAGCATTACCGCAAGTCCTTTTCCAAGCAAATCCAGTTCCTTCACTTTCCCTACATTTGTAAAGTCAGTTATTGCAACGGTATTATCAGGAATACTGCTGACCCCACTTATTAGCTTTGTTTCATTCTGTAGGGCTTGAGTTGCGGTCATTCTTGCGATCTCTCTACTCAGATATGATCTTCGTTTTGTTAATTCCTTAACCACCGTATTATTAGGTCTAAGTGCTAAACAGTCGTTATATTCCGATACTGCATTTTGATATTGCCCTAATTTTTCATAGGACATACCAAGATAAATATATGGCTCTATTTGTATTGGGTCTGCTTTCTTTGCTTGTTCTAGGTAAGTAATGGCTTGATAATAATCGCCTTTCTTATAATACGCAATACCAATTAATGACAATGCTAACGGATCACTGGGATTATTTCCAAGAACACTCTTAAAGCTATTTATTGCACTATCATAATCACCATTTTTTAGATAAGTTTCTCCTCTCTGATACATGGTTACACTTGTTGAGCAACCAGTAATTATAAAAGCAATTGTCAATATAAATGCAATAGCTAAAAATATGCTATATTTGAGAGATGAGGAAATGTTTTTCATAATTAAAACTTCGGCTTCAAGTATAAAGCCGTCCTCCTTTCTTAATTATAAATATATCTAATATATGAAAGTAAAACATAAAACGTTTTAAAAGTAAAATCTATTCCATTTCATTTTAATTCAGGCTATATCAAATAAATCAAATAACAAACTTCATTATAATTTAGAGATTATATATTGTCAAGTATAGTAGATGATTCAAAAACTTACTATTGACCAGTATGGCAAAATATGATAAAGTTATATTGTTAAATAAATTATGCTTCTATTTAATGGAGGAACTATATCATGAAAATGGAAATTAAATACTGCACTTCTTGAGGTTATTTGGCAAGAGCTGCCCGTGTGGCAGATATTGTGTCAAGCAAATTTGGTAATGATGTTGAGATCGACCTTATACCATCTAGTGGTGGTGTTTTTGAAGTAACCATTGACGGAGAAACACTTTTCTCGAAAAAAGAAACAGGACGCTTCCCCGATCAAGACGAAATTGATGGAATATTAAATACCATAGCTAGCAAAAAATAGATTATTAAGGGGCATCTCGACAGATGCCCTGAATTAATTTTCCTTCCTGATTTTTCCTCGACTAAGTGATGCAAGCATACCCAACATACAAAGAATCGAAAAGACCTTAAATGCCATTTTTGCACTCAAAAGGAATTGATCATAATTTTCAGCTGTAATTTTTTCTCCACCGATATATAATGTAAATATTAACATAACAATACCCATGCTCATCATTTGACCTGTCATACGCATAGTGCCAACCATACCACTAGCCACACCATAATGTCTCTTTTCTACCGAACCCATTATCGCACTCATATTAGGTGCAGAAAATAGAGCAAATCCAAATCCAGAAATAACCAAAAGAATGACCAAATAATATATCGAAGTTCCTGAATTTATCAATGAAAATAAAATAAGCCCTAATACAGTTGCCCCCATACCTATTGATGCGACTATACGTGGCTCAATATAATCAGACATTCTACCACTAAGCGGTGATAATACCGCCTGTACTATCGGCTGAGCCAAAAGAACAAGTCCAGCATCTCTTGGACTAAGAACTTTTATATATTGTAAATAAAGACTTAAAAGAAATGTAACAGCCCATGTTGCACTGTAATTTATCAATGCAGCTAGATTTGATAATGCAAATGCCCTATTACCCTTAAAAAGTTTAACATCAAGGATCGGATATTTTGATTTACTTTCCCAAAACACAAATATTATAAATAAAACGACCCCTATAGATGTTTCTAATATGCCAATCGTAGTTGTAATTCTGGAAAATCCATGCATCAATGCAACTAGCATACCTGCAAAAATTATTGATCCAGCCAAATCAAATTTTTCTCCCTTTGCTCCTGCCCATTCACCTTTCAGAATAAGAATTGATGCTATTGATATTGCAAGCCCAATAGGAACATTAATAGCAAAGATGCTTCGCCATCCAAAAGCCTGTGTTAATATCCCCCCTATTGTCGGACCTACAGAAAGACCTAAGTATACAGCAGAAACATTGATCCCAAGAACCTTGCCTCTTTGATTTGGTGGATAAATTGATGTCAGAATTGCTACCGCTGTTCCATAATTCATTGATCCACCCAATCCCTGTAAAATCCTTGATGTAATGAGCATTATAGAAGAATTTGAGATTGTTAAAAGAAACGATGCAATAGTATAAACCAACATTCCAGCAACAAATATTCTCTTTCTTCCATATATATCGGCTATTCTTCCAAATGGGACAAGAAAAACCGCCGCAGAAAGTATATATGATGTTACAACCCACCCCATAGTAATTGCACTCATATTAAAATCTTTGGCTATCGCTGGCAAAGCTATATTTACAGATGAGATCATAAAGGGCAAAAGAAAGGATGCCAATGTCGTGATTATTAGAGCAGATATTCTTATAGAAGTATTTTCATAGTCTTGCTGCATTAGTCAAAGATACCTCCCATTTTTCTTGCTATTGATTTATAATAAAAACATATTATAATAGCATTTTCAAAGCTTAATATGGCAAAAAGGCTTCCGTGCAATCCATCAAAAATCTGATACTTCATGTTTCAGTTCATCAGGCGTTTCAAACAGAGAAAAGCTTATATCTGACTTAATATGTTGCCATAGAAGTTCTATTAGCTTTAAGGTTGTAGTGAAATATCTGATGTAGTTTTCTGTATTTAATATTGAAATTATAGCCTGTTTCCAGCCATTTTTGAATCTCAACGCAATTTTGAAAGATATGTTATAAACAAATTAGAAAAATATTATTTATTTCTTAGATATTTTTTTATATAATCCTTTGTTTTGTATTCATTAATCATCTTTTTGTCAAGCGGATATTTGCCAAATTCTCTTGCGGATTGAACCATAGTTTTATAATTATTCGGATTAACTCCGGGATGTATGCTGTTGCTTGATGCAAGTATATATCCTCCGCCAACACCTGCTTTTGCAATTGTTTCTTTAACAGCCTCTTTGACTTCCTCTTGAGTCCCATGTGTTAAAATCTCTGTGCAATCTATATTCCCTATAAGTGCGATTTTATCGCCATATTTCTCTTTCAGCCAACCGATATCCATACCAGCAATTGGTTCAATAGGATCAAGCGCATCGATGCCCGTATCAATTATCATATCCAATATTGGCATTAAATTTCCGTCAGTATGTTTGATAAAAGGTATATTTCTTCTTTTTGCCAGATCAACCATTTCTTGAAGATATGGCAAAACAAATTCCCTAAATAACATAGGTGACATTATAGGAGCTGTCCTGTATGCGTAATCATCGCCTGTTAGTATAACATCTGCCCCTTCGTCAATAGCCCTTTCAGCGATTCGTTTCTTGTATTCAATCACTATTTTTGCTATACGTTTCGCAAAATCGGGATTTTCGATATAATCAACAAGCAGGTTATCCAATCCCCTCAAATAATGTGAAAATTCAAAGGCATCATGTGTAATAAAAACAATCGCTTTTTCACCTTTAAATCTTTTAACAGCATCTCTTAGTGAGTCCATACGATAATCATCATCAGGATTAGGAGGGATATATTTATCAAGGTCTGCCTCTGTCTTGATTGGTCCTTCTGATGGATATGCAAGCCCACTCGGTTCTATTGTCCAAATTATGCCCCACCCATCTTTTAGTTGTATATCGTTTAATTTTTCAAAACGCTGACTCTCAAAGATAGTTATGCCATCAAGCCCTTCTTTTTCAACAAAATCCTCAAGGCTTATATCGCCGTATAAAGCTTTAATGACTGGTGCGTTAATGATTAATTCCCATACAGGAACCATATCTGGCTCTTTTCTGTTTAATGCAGTCATAAACCTTTCGTAGCTGTTCATATAACCCCCATACTATTGATAGCTGAAACGCAATAGGTCTTTACGTATTAAAAAATAAATCAGCACGAATCCGCTAAATTTATTTAATCAGCGTTCTATTTCATATAATATCCATTTATAAGTTAAATGTAAATTCTGTTTGTTGTATAATTTCAGATACAGGAGCAAATGATTTTCGGTGGATCTTACAGGGGCCAAAGCGCCTAAGTGCAGAAAGATGGTCTGGTGTGGGATAGCCTTTATTTTTAGAAAATCCATATTGAGGATAAATCTTATCAAAATCATCCATTATGCGATCACGTGTCACTTTCGCAATTATGGACGCAGAGGCTATTGATGCGATTAGTCCATCGCCACCTATAATGGATCTCGTGGGAAGTGCAATATTGGGGCAGTGCTGTCCATCCACTAAAACCAAATTCGGTTGGATAGACAAAGCAAAAACTGCCTGACACATTGCATCAAGAGAAGCACGCAATATATTTACTTTATCAATAATTTCAGCGTCTATTATGCCAACGCTAATCGATATAGCATATTTCTGTATTTCGTTATAGAGTAACTCTCGTTGTGTTTCACTTAACTTTTTTGAGTCATTTATGCCAAGAATACAGATATTTCTATCCAGAATTACAGAAGCAGCTACAACAGGCCCTGCTAATGGGCCTCTCCCAACCTCATCCACACCAGCAATTAATTCATTTCCGCTTTTGATGAACTCCTCTTCATTGGAAATCATTTCTTGCCAATGGGAATAGCTTTTAAGGATACGTTCTGCAAATCTGATAAGACTTTTTGCTTTTTTTTGATTATCATCTTTAAGATATGAGATTATATTAACAAGCATCTCATATCTCTCATCTTGCTCAGAAATTTTCATTGATCTTAGGTTTGATAGATGTTTTATATATTCCTTTATCTGAGCAATAGATGAATCGAAAAGGTTCACTAACGTATTTCCTTGATTCTAGAAGCTTTTCCACTACGACCACGAAGATAATATAACTTTGCGCGCCTGATTTTTCCTCTAGAAAGCACCTCTATACTATCGACAATCGGTGAATGGACAGGAAAAGTTCTTTCTACGCCCTCTCCATAGGTAACTCGTCTTACCGTAAAGGTTTCACTCATTCCGCCATGTTTTTTTGCAATAACGACGCCTTCAAAAGCCTGAATTCTTTCTTTACCAGCTTCTATTACCTTGACATTGATTCGGACTCTATCTCCAACAGAATAAGCAGGGATATTGTCTTTTTTTTGTTCTTGTTCTACTGTCTGAATTAAATTCACCTAACTACTCTCCTTCATTATATTGAAAAGCTGTTCCATCATCAGAAATGGAGATCAATGGGCTTATTTTCCCATTATAAAAAGCTAAGTATCATTGCTTTTATTTTGAATTGTTTTTAAGAATTCTAGTTCATCATTGGATAAGGTATCTGGTTTTAATAAATCTGGACGTTTCTTAAATGTTCTAATTATGGCTTGTTCTCTCTGCCATTTGCTGATCTTTTTTGGGTCGCCACTTAATAACACATCAGGCACTTTCATATCTCTATATTCAGCAGGTCTTGTATAATGAGGGCAATCTAGCAAACCATCGGAAAATGAATCTTCGTGAGCAGACTCATAGTTCCCAAGAACACCAGGGATCAATCTTGCCACAGCATCAACAATAACTAGGGCTGGAATTTCGCCCCCAGAAAGCACATAATCGCCTATCGATATTTCGTCAGTAATAAGGCTTTGACATACCCTTTCATCTACACCCTTATAACGTCCACAAATTATTATAAGGTGATCTGATAGAGATAGCTGTTTTGCCATTTCTTGATTGAATAATTTTCCCTGAGGTGTCAGTAATATAATCCTTTTTGAATCACTATCATATTTAATAGATTCTACTGATTCAAAAATCGGCTCTGGCTTCATAAGCATACCAGCACCGCCACCATAACAGTAATCATCGACAGAACGATGGCGGTCATGAGTATAATCTCTTAGGTTATGGATTTCTATCTTTATCAATTCTTTGCTTTGGGCGCGCCCAATCACCCCAAACTGAACCACATTGGAGATCATCTCAGGAAATACGGTTATTAAGTCTATTCGTATTTTCATAAATAGCTGGCACCCTATTGCTATATATATCTTATATAATCATATAGCCAATAATTGAAGCCAAAAACTTATATTATTCCTCTTTTCTTGAATATCTATCAGGGCGATCTCCCTCAAGGATTTCCAATACCGCTCTTTTGCGTTCTTTACTTGCTGCCGCGCTAACAACAGTGCGCATTGCGCGCGCTGTGCGACCATGCTTACCAATTATTTTTCCAAGATCATCCTCAGCTACGCCTAATTCCAAGATTGTTGTTTTCTCGCCCTCAACCTCATTTACGCTAACCTTCTCAGGGTGATCAACTAATGCTTTCGCCAAATATTCTACTAGGGATTTTAAAGCCATTAGGACGACACCTCCTGTTCACCTTCTGATTCTTCTTTTGCTTCTACATTTTCAGATTTGTTATGGAACTTCTGCAAAACACCAGTTTGAGATAAGAGATTTTTGACTGTCTCTGTTGGTTTAGCACCATCTTTGAGCCACTTAATTGCTTTTTCCTCATTAATCTGGATCTGAGCAGGTTCTGTTAGAGGATTATAATAACCAATATTATCTAATGTAAGTCCCTGTCTGGGATTTCTTGTATCTGCTATAACAACTCTATAAAAAGGTCTTTTCTTGCGACCAAATCTCTGTAAACGGATTGCTACCGGCAATTCGTCACCTCCCTTCAAATAATTAAAAAAAATTAGCCCATAAAAGGAAAATTAAAACGCTTTTTGAATTTCTTTTTCCCTTTTTTTCCTGTATCTGCAAATTGTTTGACCATTCTGTTCATTTGGTCAAATCGTTTTAGGACCGTATTTACGTCCTGAACAGTTGTCCCGCTTCCTTTGGCAACTCTCATTCTTCTGCTTCCGTTGATAATTCTTGGATTATGACGTTCTTGAATTGTCATAGACCTGATTATCGCTTCGGTTTGCTTTATCATTGATTCATCAACCTGAAGGTTATTTCCAGCTCCAGATAGACCAGGGATCATTTCGACTAACTGCTCAAGAGAACCCATTTTCTTTATTTGTTGTAATTGTTCAAGAAAATCCTCTAATGTTAAGCCACGTTGTTCAGCAATTTTCTTTTCTAACTCCCTAGCCTTTTCCTCATCCATCGCAGCTTCAGCCTTTTCGATGAGAGTTAGAACATCGCCCATACCAAGAATCCTTGATGCCATGCGTTCAGGATAAAACTCCTCAAGTGCATCAAGCTTTTCACCGATACCAACGAGTTTAATTGGTTTGCCTGTAACAGCCTTTATCGATAAAGCCGCACCACCCCTAGCATCGCCATCCATCTTAGTTAGAGCAACTCCATCAATATCTAAATTATCATTAAATTCTTTGGCAACATTCACAGCATCCTGACCAGTCATAGCATCAGCGACAAATAATATCTCTGTTGGCTTAATTTGACGCTTAATTTGGCGCATCTCATCCATAAGCTGTTCGTCTATATGAAGCCGTCCTGCAGTATCTATAATAACAGGATCGTTGCCATTCTTTTTTGCGTGTTCCAATGCTGCTTGGCATATCTTAACTGGCGATACATCAGAACCCATTGTAAATACAGGAACATTTATGCTTTGACCTAATATTTGCAGCTGATTAATCGCTGCTGGTCTATAAATATCGCCTGCAACTAAAAGAGGGTTACGGCCCTCTTTGCTATACCGCCTAGCTAATTTCCCTGCTAATGTAGTTTTTCCAGAACCCTGAAGCCCAGCAAGAACAATAATAGTCAGTCCAGAGTTTGAGTTGACAATTTTGCTTGATGTGCTACCCATCAATTTAATCATCTCTTCATTTACAATCTTGATAACCTGTTGAGCAGGAGTTAGGCTTTGTAAAACTTCCTGACCGATTGCTCTTGCTTTTACGTCTTGAGTAAATTGCTTAACAACTTTGTAGTTTACATCCGCCTCCAAAAGAGCTACGCGAACTTCGCGCATGGCTTCTTCAATATCAGCTTCCGTTAGCTTACCCTTTCCGCGTAATTTTTTAAAGGCTTCCTGTAATCTACCTGCTAAACCCTCAAACATAATTATGTCCTATTTATTTGATTTGAAATTATTATAAAAAAATTCATCTTAAGCATAAAAATACATTTTAAGGATATTCGAAACAGGCGTTTTTGTCAAGTGAAAATACTTGGTCGCATATGTCCTAAATTATTGTGTAGCCATTTTCTGCCAATTAGACCGCTCTCAACATGCGATTAGCACCTGACTCCGTCAGATTCATTACCTTCTTTGTCTCTCTCGTTTTATAAATGGATGAATAAATTATCTGATCCCACATAAATGATTTCTGATTTCTTTTCACTACATTTAGTTATGTTTACCTTCACAAAAACATGCTGTATAGGCTTCTTTCTAGTCTTGTATAGCTTTTTGATTGAGGATATTATAGCAGATTGCTTTTTTGTCCAATAATTTAGGACAAATACTTCAACTTGGAATAATTTGACATTAGCATTAATATATGATATGATATAGTTGATGAACGTAATAAATAAAAAATTTAGAGAGATGGACGTGATAATATGATAGAAAAATTACTTGCTTTTATATTTACTGTATCATTTGTTTTTATAATTGCTGGCTGCTCCGTAGGAATTAGACCAGCTTATTACGATCTGCCTCCAATAGAAAATAATCAAAATTACTATGGAGAGCCAGCCTATAATTATTATCAAAACTCGCAGCAAGCAGAATATAAATATGGTTATGATTCTACTTATGATCCTTGGACTATGGGAACTTATTATAATTATACACCACCAAGAAGAGTAGAGAGAGAAACAGAAGCATCATCAGCTAGTAATTCTTTATCAACAAACGAAAGACGTCCATATATACGAGATAGAAATACTTCCACAAATTCAGCTTCTATGTCACCAAGACGAGAGAATATTGCTATTGAAAATAGAGCTAACCAAAATATTAACACCCAATCAAACTCAAATCCACAAGCCGAGTTATCAAATTATAAGCACAAAAGAGAACCTAGTAGCACATTAGATGGCTCAAAAACAACATCTGAAGAAAAAAAAGAAGAAGAAGAGGAAAATAGGCAAAAACGAACAAGAAATTAATGGACAATCACACCAAATATCTAATGTAAGTTCAAAAGAAAAACTATATCATTTCTTATAATTCTAGCGAAAATACAGATCAATCATTAAAATCAAAGGTATAATAAAGATTGATATAAATATTATTGCATAGTCCGCTTTGCAAAATGATAATTCGTAAAGATGGCTTCGCATTTTTTCACCATTGTAACAGCGTGATTCCATGCTCATCGCTAATTTGTCAGCCATTCTAAATGAATTACGCATCAAAGGGACGATTAATAATGATATATAGAACATTTTTTTTAGAAACCCGTTATCATTATATTTTAACCCCCTGAGTCTTTGTAATGAAGTCAATTTTTCACCTTCTGAAAACAAGATTGGGATAAATCTTAAGGTAATCATCATCATTAAAGGTATTTGCTCAACTTGAATCTTTATCTTTCTGAGTGGCTTCAAAAATTCTGCTATTCCATCAGCCAGACTAATCGGCGTCGTTGTTAATATTAAGACAGACGCACATAACACCGCAAGCAAGAACTGATAGCATATCAAAAGACCATTATATAAGCCTTCAAATGTCGCTTTGATTAAGCCAAATGAAAATATAATCCCGTCATCTGCATCTGTAAAGAATATATGAAAAAGGAATATTGATATAAAAAGCCAAATTAAAGGGCGAATATACTGAAATACTAGGCGGATAGGAACATGTGATATAATTATCTCTGAAATAACAAACAAAGATATGATAATGAAACCATAGACAGAATTAGCTATTGATATTGATATTAAAATTGATATGAGAGATATTATTTTTGTTCTCGGATCAAGACGATGGATCAATGATTCGCCATAATAATATTTACCTAGTGATGCGTTAATCATTGTTTATTTTATGGAAAAATCAATAATTGTTAGTGAGTGTTTTGGCAATGACAGATTAAATATGCCCTTTTGTTTTATCTGCTCAAAATCCTTTATTTCAGGAATGACATTATAGGGTTTCTCGGAGTTATTTTCAGTCTTGTATGAATCAGACGTGAGTGTTGATATTCTTTTAACTGAAAAAGAATCTAGTCCTGTATCTATGTTAACAGATGCGCTATTTTTTACACTTCTATTTATAAGAAAAACTGTCAATGTATCTTTCGCCTTATAAGCCCCTGCGTCAATATATGGCACATTATCTAGCTTCGGCACAATTCCCATCGATGGTGTTGAATATGTCGGCGAATCAATTTTTACTGACATAACATCTCTATTTGCCATCTTTGCATAATCCTGAAAGACATAATAAACGATATTTCGCCAATTCTTACGATTTGGATAAGTGCCTGTAATGCCTATCAATGCAGCAAAAACATCTTGGCACAATGGAAGATGGTTTGCACTTGTTATTTTAGGCTCACTCAAAATAACATTAAATAAACAAGCAAGATATAAAGCCCCTGTGAGTGTCCTATTCCAAGAAACATCCTCTACCGCATGTCGTTTGTCAATCGGATAAACTAATGGACCGTATTCTGTAATATGAATATCGATATTTTTTCCACTATTTTGGGCATATTGCTCGATGTCTGCTTTCGTTAGATTGATATTTTCCTGAACATAGACAGATGCCCCCATGAAGCATTGAGCAAAATCATCATCAGGATAGCGTTTTTTCAACATGGTAAATGCAGGACGAATAACTGGGGCATATCCATTATGAACATCAACAAAATCCATTTTATCGCCGATATTATTGAGAATATCGCGCATCCAATTGCGATTTTGGCTCAACTGCATCGCCCCACTGTCATGTAAGCCGATAGCGCCGATCTTGGCATTTGGTGATATTTTTCGTATCCCTTCATAGCATTTTGAATAAAAATCAATATATTGTTGCACAGTCTTGGCGATAGGTTCTTTGGGATTCGCCATATAAATTTCATTACCGACTGTATAATCTGTCACATTGTATTTGTTTCTGATCAGGTATTCCACCCATTTTATAGCATCTTCAGGCTGTCCTGTTCCTGCATTAAGCGTTATTGTGACAGGAATATTCAATTCTTCACAAAGCAATTTTAATTCTTCTGGACCAAAATAGGGATATTCATTTATGTTCTCAAAGGGATTTATAATTAGTTGACGTTCCTTACCAACTGCCTTATGCCAATCAAAGTAATCCGAAAGAGTTCCCCCGGGATAGCGCAAATGAGTTATACCGACATTACGAAGTTCTTCAACTAAAACTTTGTCTAGTCTATTCTCACTTGGTATCCAAATCCCCATTCCATTTTTTACCCATTCTATATTATCACCAAATATGAGTGGTTTGACAGTATTAAGAACATCATCTGTAATTGTAATGTTAACATTAAAACTACTTATTTCTTGACTTGGTAGTTTAGTTGTTGTTCCTGAACAACTTGATAATAAAATAGAAATACTCAAAAGTAATAATATAAACTTGATATTCATACTTTTTTCCAAATACTACAAAAGTCTCCATTTAGAAAATGGAGACTTATAGGGATTTTCCATCCTGTTTTTTTCCGATTGAACACATGTAAACAACTATCTCATCTTTGCCATCAACGCCGATAATCTCACTGATTTCATCATCAAAGAAAGCACCGATCCCACAACAACCCATTCCAAGCGCTTCAGAAGCAAGATAAGCATTTTGGCAAATATGCCCTACGTCCATATAGATATATCTATAAGCCCTTTCAAGATATTTCCATTTTGATCTAGCGATTATACCAGTCCAGATTAAGTTAAAAGCAGAATTCTTCATCATAATCTGTCCTAATGCAGAATGTGCTATCTCATCACCAAAATCACCTTTTCTTATTAATTCTATCTCGTGTTTAAGTATGCCATAATGATATATTCCAGATTCTAGCTGTTCAACACGATTTACCTGAATATAAGTTTCTATTGGATATAATGCCCCTGCAGAAGGCGAAGCACGCAACTCATGGCGACCCATAGTCGCAGTTACGCCTTGTGTTGCCCATAATATTATGGATAATTCATCCAAAGAGGCATTTTCAGCATTATATCGACGTAGTGAACGCCTTTGTGATATTGCATCCCATATTGATATACCTGACGAAATATTAGGCTTGGGCAAAGGAAATTTTTTTGCATCAGGATATATCTTATATGGCTCTGCCATCTCTGGAGGCGTCCATGCCTTTGTCATCCTATAATCGCGATGATATTTTGTTTCTGCATGATAAACATCACCGATATTCTCGTCTTTATTCATTAAATATCACCCTTTCCCTAAATCCCATTGTTTCTCCATCCCCCTTACATATCCCAAAGCCCAAGCGGTGCTTATCTCATTGTATTGCTCATTTGGCACTTTTGGCATGTGTTCGGGAAGAACTATTGGGCGTATTGATGGATGCTTCCAATATGCCGTGCAAAGCTTATCAACAACAATCTCTAACGGTATTTCCCCTTGACCCATTGCTACATCAACCCATTTATTACCTTCTTCAACTTTGATGTCTCGTATATGGACAAGGAATAAACGATCTCCCATAATTTCCATTGTCTCATCAATTTCTTGGGCAATATCTTCTGGAGATACAATCTGAAGACACCCAAGACACATATTTATACCTATATAACGATTTGTTTTTTCTAAAAATTTCTTAAAAGTAATACGATCTCTGATTATATATTCAGGCGACCAACCCATGTGGTTTGCTATTTTGACGTTATTCTTCTCTGCTTGATCTCCTAATTCCTGAAAGAAATCCATTATTTTTTTCCACTCTTCATCAAGATTTCCTGATGTTTTGAGGGCGCAGAATAAGTGACCGATCTCTATACCTGCATCGCCGATCTGCTTTACTTTATCAATAAAGCCCTGCAATTCAGCCTTCTTTGGTGCATCGCCAAAGAGCATATCTTCCCTAAGCCAGCCTATTTCCATCATAGCAAGCGTTATACCTTCTTTGGCAAATTGCTCTTTAAATGCAGATAAATCATCTGCCCAATGCCCAGAACAGAGATATTCTATGCTAAATGCGTGGCAATAATCTATCGTTTTTTTTATGTCATTTCCGATAACTCCGAAATGTGTTGCTAGTCTCATATCTTACCCCTTTCATCAAGGAAATAACTCAAGGGAGTTGCTTGTAACTTTTCTAACAGTTCTAGCATCAAGACGTTCAACGCCTTCATGTGTTGCTGTGCCATCACAATAATCCGCCCTCGTAAATTCTAATATAATCTCCATCGGCTTTATAGGCACAAATGGTTTAGTATCTTTAATTATTGATATAGCTTTTTTGGCAGATTCCCATATCCTTGATCTTGCCTCAATAGGATCAACCAATATTGCCCGATTGCGCCCTATACCACGTTTTACAATAGCGGTTTCAATTGGATTAAAGAATTGTCTTGCCTCAACACATGCTGCTTCATCTCCGCTCATCATAGCTATTGGAACACCGAAAGCCCCTGCGACCATTGCCCATTGTGCAAGTTCACCCATCTTGCGTTTATTCACATAATAATTAAACCATGATTGTGATGACTGTGTATGGTCAAGAAATCCATTTATTGTGCCTGCCATAGCATGTGCGCCGATGAAGTATGTCGCATCATAGCTTTCGTCCATGATCCCCCACCATTTTTTATTTGGTTTGGTATCGTTTTCCACTCGTTTATCAAGCATTTCGAGGATGAAGTTTCCTCCTCCGCCATGACTATCAAGCACTGTAACATGATCTGCCCCGCCAGCAAATGCACCATCAATAGCAGAATTAAGATCAAGCATAAGGTTCTCTAAAGCCTCTCGATGACGTGAATGATTCCTTTCCATCATTTCTATATTATCAATGCCTGTTATACCTTCCAAGTCTGTATGTATATAGATTTTCATATTAACTCTCCTTGTATTGTTTTGCCGAACTAATTAATTGAGGTATAGTCATAAATAAAATATGATTTTTTTATTATGTTTCTTATATACTTCACCTTAAAAGACGTTATTTTTCCTATTTTTTCTCTTATGAACATCTTATTTGACTATGGCTAAAGTGCATTTTTTGTCTTTTGGATGATATGCTCTTGCATAGCAGAGTCAAGATTGACGAAATACGCGCTGTAGCCTGCAACTCTAACTGATAAATGGCTATATTTTTCGGGTTCTCTTTGTGCAAGTCTCAATATCTTTTCATCGACGATATTACATTCAGCATGTCCACCACCCAGATCAAAATAGGTTCTCGTTAGATGATCCAGCTTTTCTATACCATGTTCACCTGATATGGCTGATGGATGAAGATCAAATATCAGCGAAGTTCCAGCTGCCGCAAGCGTCTGATCAATCTTGCTGATGGATTTAAGCATTGCAGTAACACCCTTTTTATCTCTGCCCTGTTGTGGTGCAAGGCTATTTGCTAATGGCTGTCCCGCTTTACGACCATCTGCAGATGCACCTGTCCCTGATCCACCATGAACAGCGGCAACGAATGAAAACAAATGGGCATGATATTTTCCGCCTCTGGGATTGCGATATTGCTCTAATTCCTCGCAAAAATGCTTGCATACATCAACAACTATATTGTCAACATAATCTTCATCATTGCCGTATTTTGGAACATCATTGAGAAACATCAATCGTAAAGATTCCAGTCCATTAAAGTTTACTCTCATTGCATTGACAACATCCATTAAATCCATGATTTTTTCTTCAAAAACGAGTTTCTTTATAACCGCCAATGAATCACCAACGTTAGCCATACCGTATCCACAGACCCCTGTTGAGTTATACCTTGCACCTCCAGCAGTTATATCAATTCCTTTTTCAATGCAATCATCTGTTAGAGTAGATAATATTGGCATCGGAAATCTTTCTCGTTGTTCTATCTCTGCTCTGTGCATACCAGGGATATGTTTTCTCATATCAAAATTGACCTGTTTTTTATATGCAGACCAGACATCATCAAACGATCTGAATGTTGAAGGATCGCCTGTCTTGGCTCCGTTTTGATTGCCAGTCATCATACAAACACCATCATTAAGGGCATATTCAAGGCATTTTGCAAGATTTACATAATGATTGACAACTCTTGGGTCACATTTTCCGGGTATAGTTACTTCTATACAGCCAATTATTGCATAATCTCTTGCTTCCTCAATAGGTATGCCTTTCTTGACAAGTGCGGGAATAATAACATCATCATTAAACATCTGTGGAAGTCCGCGCCTCCTCGCATTTACTTCTGCGACTCTACGCCAAAATGCTTTGTCTATGTTTTTGTGATATCTTGCAGAAAGTTGTAGATGCAGATCAAGGCTTTCTACAGCCTCAAGATAAAGAAACGAAATATCATTGACCGCATCAGAACCATCCGCTTTTTGTCCACCAATCATTGTATCTTGAACATCGTAACTTTTCCATATTTTCAAAGCAAAGCATTGCAACAATTCTAAGGCTTCTTCTCTTGTTATTTCACCATTCTCTATATCCTGTTGATAATATGGATATAACATTTGATCAATTCTACCGATAGAATGAGCATTTGGCGGATCCTCTAACTCTATAAAAATATGACCAAACCATATGGCTTGTAACGCTTCATAGAAGTTCCTTGCCGGCTTATTAGGCACTTGCTCACATATTTCAGCGATTCTTTCTAGTTCAATCCGTCTTTGTGGGTTATCCTCAGAAATTGCCATTTCTCTTGCTTTATTTGCATATCGTTTACCAAAATTTCCCATAGCTTCACATATTATTACCATTGCCTTCCAAAAAGGTTCTTTTTCGATCTGTTCTGGATCAGTGGGATCCATATTATCAAGCATTGATTGGGCTTTTGCACGAATGCCACTGAATCCATTTTCTATTATCTTTTGAAAACCCGGAACCGTATGACCGAAAAGCGATCCAGTTGCACGCAGTCTAGGATTTTCCTGCCAGAATTTTGCTACTTCTGCCATCTGTTCTGCATAATTATCCTTTTCATCAATTTCCTCTATTTCATCAGTTTTCATATCACCATAGATTTCAATCTCATCTATACGGACGTTTCCATTAACGCTTTTATCTATATTTATGCGCACCCACCTTGCTTTAGCTGGTTTAAATGTAAATGAAGTTGTTCTGCAAACAGGATCACCACAGTATTCATAAACACAATCCCATGCCTCATAATCAGTTGATATAAGTATCTGAAATTCTGTTGCTGATCTATCATCATAATTTCCCGCATGTTCACTGCCAAAAACGACTTTTGAGACAGTGTAAATATCACCTAGGTCAATCTCTGCCCATGAAGGCTCGCCATTAGAAATCCAGCTATTCTGATTATTATACAAGCCATCATTGAGATGGGATATTTGATGAATGGAATAACCCGATAAAACTGATGATGCGTTTGGAACTGCATCAGGAAGAAGCGCAAGGTTTTTATAATTTGATTTATCTTTTCTTTGAACTCGCTGAGATTTTGAGAATCCGCCCCATGCGCCAAACTCAGGATAATTATGTCCCGCCTGTTGGCTGACAGACTGATCCCCAACAATTAGTTCCTCGTCAAATATTCTCACTGTCATTTTATTTAAGACATTCGCAAGGGCTTTTGCCCTTCTGATGATAATTGGGTCTGCGGAGGCTTCCTTGTATCCCTCTGTTATTAGAATTGCCCTATCAATGCAAGTTTCACGAGTTCCACTTGGGATTCTCTCCTTTAAGAATGAAATCCGATCAACCTTTTGTATTTCCTCAACTGCAATACCCATTGGTTTCTCCTTTACTATATTTATTTAACCACTTTAACCACAGATAAACACTGATAAAGATTAAATCTAGCTAATGCAGAGATGTAAATTATTTATCAATTGATTGATACCTCATTTTATCACTATAAATATTTATATGCAAGACTTTTTGCTTGATGACTTGCATGATATTAACTACTATGATAGAATAAATACAAAGCTAAATAATACATTAAAACAATGGAGTTTGCATAAAATGACCCGACTTTTTAATACTGATTGCGAAGGACCTATATCAAAGAATGACAACGCATTTGAGTTAGCTCAAAAATTCATGCCTCAAGGTGATAAATTTTTTGCTAAAATTAGCAAATATGATGATATTCTGGCAGATATAGATAAAAAGAAGGGATACAAAGCTGGAGATACTCTAAAGCTGATTTTGCCTTTTTTAAAGGCTTATGATGTTACAGAAGCAAATATAAAGGATTTTTCATCACAGAACATATTAATCGTTCCAGAAGCTGATTTTGCCCTGCAATTTATAAGCAAAATAATGCCTGCATTTATTATCAGCACAAGTTATCGTCCATATATAGACGCTTTATGTAATGTGATCAATTTTCCTGTCGAAAAAACATTTTGCACGGAATTAAGCATTGATAATTATATACTGCCAAAATCTGAGGGATCCCATTTAAAAGAACTATATAATGAGATTCTCGCTTTGCCTGATATTGAAATATCTAGCTCTGCCAAATCTAGAGGCGACCTTAATGACGAAACAATAAAATGCGCTGAAAGGCTAGATCAAATATTTTGGAAGGAAATACCGCAGATGGTTTCTGGAAAGATGCTCGTAGATATTAATCCCGTTGGTGGTTTCGAAAAGGCA
>Ga0067045_1027723_pt1 | contig 67150 bp, 60 predicted proteins | sample TerdegcTABiofilm_FD_59184 | JGI IMG/M metagenome (GOLD analysis project Ga0067045, IMG submission 59184) | Combined Assembly of (Gp0054472, Gp0054536) Wastewater bioreactor microbial communities from Singapore -Terephthalate degrading...
TGAATTGCACAAAGAGCCTGCCGTCGACCGTTTCAATCGTGTGCATCCGTAGGCGTTTCATATCAAGGCTATTCTTCAGATCGTCAAAACACTTCTCGATGATGTCTTTCGTCGTGGTAATGATGAAAAAGGTCTCATGCTGTTCTTTGTGTTCAGCGTTGCGCTTGCCTGACTCCAGTTCTTCCTTGTAGGCAATGAGTTCCCTATTAAACCGATCGATCGCATAGGCTCTCATTTCGGCGTTGTAGTAGAGGTGCAGATAACAGCGCCGATGATCTTCTCCCCATAGATAGAGCTGCGAATGCACATAGAGCATGTCGTCGTCGATTATCCTGTAGTGCTCTAGACCCTGGGTCGTATCGTAGATCTCGTCTATGGCATGCTGAATCCATAGATTGTTCAATAGCGGATGTACTCGTTGAACGTGCTATAGGATGAAATGCTGGTGATATCCTAGCAGAGATAATCGTCTTCCAGCACCTTATCCATTCATAATGAGAAAAATGCCTGCGTTGCCCCTGTTGAAATGGAGCCAAGAATCTCGCTTATCCTTTGACTCGTGAGTGGTTTTAATCCAGAGTGTTCATGGGTTTTCGTCGAGAATTCACAGTGGCTTAACGGCCCTCCCTGGCAGGCGAGGTAATAGGCCATCGTGAGAATCTGTTGATAGTCTTCGGGGAATGCCGCTTTTTATAGCTTTGCAAGCCCTAGGCGTTTTGATAGTGCATCAAGAATCAGCGAAGGGCTGACAATCGTTGCTGTTGCAGTACGAGCAGGTTCGTTCTCTTGGATAGCGCTCTGCGTGCTGCGCTTTGAAGAAATGAACGCTCCCGTTTCTTTATCGAGTTTACCGATACACACTTGAGTACTTCGTGCCTGTTTTTTTCTTTATCCAAAAGAGACACCGATTCGTAGACATAGGTGACGCCGGTTTTCTTGTTCAGGTGGTGTGTACGATATGCCATGAACGAATCCCTGCTTTCATAGCTGTAATTGTAGCTATGAATGACGATTTTGCCAATAGATATTCGCATATTTTGTAATGATTTATCCAATTCCTAGCTTAATTCCCCGGGAAATTAGGTGGTAACGCTCCTCGAGCTCTGGATGTCGGGGGTTACGATATTCCCCCAGTTTTAGCCTGCTAGGGTTATGATAATTGGACCAAAAAAGTGGTCTAGGGTCAGGATAAACGGACTAGCTCCCTTGGGGTACACTATCCTCTGTTCCGAAAGGACACGGAGGAAATCATGGGGTACCGAAGGGTGATCGAAGAACTGCTATATCAAATACTCGTACATTACAAAGCTGGCGATTCCTGTCGCGCCATTGCTGTTGCTCTTGGATTATACAAAAAGACCGTCATCCATTACGTTCATTGCATCGAGAAGCTTTCGTTTCCAACCGATCTTGATTTCGCGGCAACCCTGGCCATTCTCTCGACGATCTTGCCTGCCAATAGAAAGCCGCAGCCGGTTTACGATCTTCTTATCCCCTACGCTGAAGAAATCAAGGATCTCATCGATGGGAACAAGAATGAACACCGCCAGGGCATGAAGGCAAAGACCGCCTGGGAGGTCATTCGTCGGCGCCACGAGCTTTCTGGAAAAACTAGCTACGAGACCTTCAAGCGATTCATGCGGGAATCGCCGCTGCTTCGAAGGATTCCCGACGCGGTAGCGCGCATCGAAGTCAACCCGGGAGAAGAAGCCCAGATCGATTATGGAAAGGTAGGAATTCGAGAGTTTTGCACACAACGAAAGACAGTGTACGCCTTTTCCGGTATCTTGAGCGCCTCCCGACTGCCCTATATATAGTTTGGCACCAGTCAGGACCAGGTCGCGTTCGCTCTTTCCACGGCTTCCATGTTTTCGTTCTGGGGTGGAGTCACCACACGGATATACCTCGACAACCTACTAAGCGGGGTCCTTAAAGCCGATGTATATGACCCCACGATCAACCGTACCTTTGCCGAACTGTGCGACTACTATGGCACGGTGGCGGACCCCGCACGGGTGAGGGCAACGAAAGACAAGGCCAAGATTGAACGGCTCATCCCTCTGGCGAGGGAGCTCTACAAACGGCTTTCGTCACTGTATCCCGACGCATCGCTGGATGAACTCAATGCTCATGCCCTTACCTGGTGCTGCGAAGAATACGGCAGGAGAGTACACGGGACGACCGGTATCGCCCCAGCGCAGAAATTATCTTGCCGAAGACTTCCCTGCATGGGCACAGCCCTTTGTCCCAGGTTCCTACGGTGCCTATCTTGCCGCCAAGACAAACCTCATGGCTCCTCAGGCAGGCCGGCATATCAGGGCCATGCTTACCGAGCAAGGGAACCTTGGAATTCGTCGAGCCCAAGGATGTCTCGCGATCCTTGAACGCAATAGACAACACTCTGGGTTTGAGAAAATCCTTCACCAGGCTGAAACCCAGCGCGTCTTCATTCCCAGCCGACTTCGAGCCCTGTTCGAGGCCCCCGATACACTGAATCTCTTGCCGTTTCCCGTTTCGGACCGTGGCAAGGCCATGGCCAGAAACGCGACCTATTACACGGGTCCCTGAAAAAGCGTTCAGGGGACCCGTAGGGGCCCCCATAGTTTGTTGTGAGGAGGGCTTCCATGTTGAAGGATGATCTTGTGAATGATCTCAAGAGTCTGAGGCTTCCCGCCATGGCGGACAGTCTGGACACGCGCGCGCAGCAGGCACAGGAGAGCAAACTTGGCTATCTCGAGTTTACCCAACTCCTCGTGCAGGATGAATTGGCAAGCCGCGAGTCTAGCTCCTTCCAAAAGCGGCTCAAGGTTGCTGGAGTGTCGAATCGCATGACCTTCGAGACTTTCGATTTCGAGTTAAACAATGCCGTGTTTCCTGCCTAGACCATCCGCGATATTGCGTCATGCCGGTTCTTCGAGCAGCACCGTAATCTCGTGCTCGCGGGACCCCCAGGAATCGGCACGTCACATATTGCCCAGGCGGTGGGTCATAAAGCGGCACGGCGCGGGCTTGATGTCATTGTGTTCAAGACGCACAAGCTCCTGGAACGCTTGGCTTCCGATCATTACTCTTCTAAACGCAACCAGATCCTTATGAAACGATGCATCAATGCAGGCCTTCTTATCCTTGATGACTTTGCGTTCAGACTCTACAGCCAACAGGAAACAGAACTCTTGTATGCGCTTTCCGATGAACGGCTTTCGGAAGACTCCATTGTCATTACCTCCAACAGGCCTCCTGAAGACTGGTTTTCTATCTTCCCCGACGCTATCGTTGGAGACGACATTATGGACAGGCTGGTCTCAAGTGCCGTTAAGCTAATCGTAAGTTCAGGCCGATCGTTCCGAAAGGAAGGAATGCTATAATCCCAGACTTCTGCGCCGGCGGTGACTTGACGTCTGCCTGAAAGTATGGTGTAAAAGAGCATGGTACCCCCGGGGAATTACCATGACCCCGCTGGGGGAATAAGATTACCCCCGACACTGAATAAAATGAATGAATATAAAATTGAAAATATATATCCGAGATGGATTTATTGATCGCTATAGCTGTTAATAGCTGTATAAAGGATAAAAAATGCTAGGAAAATTAAAGCTGGTAGATTTGAGGTCAATTTGGAAAAATGAAGAATACGATTTTTCAAAATGGCTAGCAGAACAAAAAAATCTACAACTTCTGTCTGATGAAATTGGAATACAATTAGTAATTAAGGATACAGAAGTTTCAGTTGGAAGATATAGTGTAGATTTATTAGCTATCGAGGATGGTACTGATAAAATTGCAATCATTGAAAACCAACTTGAAACTACAGATCATAACCATCTCGGTAAACTGCTAACATATGCTTCAGGTCTCGATGCAACCTATATAATTTGGATAGTATCTGGAATCAGAGATGAGCATTTGAATGCAATAGAATGGATAAATGAAAATACAAATGATGAAAAAAACTTTTTCTTAGTCAAAATTGAACTTTGGCAAATTGATGATTCAAAACCATCCCCAAAATTCACTGTAGTTGCAAAACCAAATGACTTTGCAAAAAACTTAAGAAAATCAAATTCTGGAGAATTAACAGAAACCAAATCAAAACAGCTCGAGTTTTGGTCTTCCTTTAAAGACTATATCACCGAAAGAAAAATTGACCTAAAGATACAAAAACCATTCCCCCAAAACTGGTTAATCTATTCAATAGGAACTTCATATGCTCACTGTTCTTTTATCGTAAATACACAAAATAAAAAATTATTTTGCGAATTGTATATTGATGAGAACAAGGATTTATTCAATTGGCTTTTTGAAAGGAAAGATCAAATTGAAAAACAAATCGGTATTGAACTTGATTGGAGAGAACTGCCAAATAAAAAGGCTTCAAGAGTATTATTAAAACGAGATGGAAGTATTGATAATAAAGATTCATACATAGAATATTTTGACTGGTTTATTGAATATGGCATTAAATTTAAAAAAGTGTTTGGAGAATATATTCGTAATTTTGGCTAACAACCTCTTGTACCAGACTCGCCTGTTGTAACGGTCTCTGCTTCATCACTTCGTTCCAGCACAAACCGGGGCAACTTACGGTTCTCTGGTTAAGCTCACGTTATATCATAAATAATATAGGAGATAAATATGAATAGAAAACAGTTTATTCAATCGATAGGTGGAAAATGCAAAAACTGGATATGGAGTTGGGGATTTATAAATCATTAAGAAAAAATCGTAATATTTGGAGCTTGGGATATCTTTTCTATAAATAATATATCTTTAATATTTAGTGACTCTTGGATATTCGGGGTTATAGGTAAGAAGAATCCAGGATATCTAGAAGCAAAAAATTACTTAATATCAGTTCAAGAATGCGGATATAATCTAAAAATATTTAAAATGATTTATTCATATGAAAAGAAAGGCAATTCTGGTGTTGGGCCAGGTAAAATATCTTCAATAGAACCAAAATTAATAAATAGAAAGCTATATATAAATAATGGAAGATACTATGCTATTGAAGGTGAAATCGATCCGGATCTAAAATTAAAGATCGATAAGAAAGAAATGGAAATAAATAAGTATCTATACAAAAATGCAATCAAAATATAGCAACTGTTTCAACTATAATGAGCCCAGGAACTCGGACAGACTTTAGAAAGAAATAAGGTCGACAGCCCCCTTGAGAAATCAAAGAACGGGAGGTACAGTTTATTATGCGTAAAGAGGCTTGATGGATTTCAAGGCCAAGGTGGCCATTGAAGCCCTGCAGAACAAAAAGAATGCTGCCTATGATGCAGGGCGATAAATGTCCAAGATCAAGTAAAGACAAAGAAAAGGAGGAGAGTCATGCCAGAGTTTGGATCACCTTTTTCAGGGTTGGCGAACGACAGGAAGCTCACGGATCAAGAACTCGTCCGAGCAATTCGGTTCATGATCGCTGCGGAGTATGAAGCAATTCAATTGTACACCCAGCTTGCCGAGTCAACGGACAATAAACTTGCAATCGAGGTCCTCAAGGACATCGCTAATGAGGAACGCGTTCATGCTGGAGAGTTTCTCCGGCTCCTTCATGAGCTGGACCCGGACGAAGAAAAGTTTTATGCAGAAGGGGCAGGTGAAGTAGAAGAGGAAATAGAGAAATCGAAGTAGATGGGCGCTTACAAATCACCTAATGTCCAGTTGGCAATGATAAAGAATTACTATAAGCAGCGAAGCCCATGAAGATAGAGAGTTTCGGCTCACAATTGCTTTGATTTGACTCAATACCTTATTACAATTCGTGCTGCGTTGCTTCGCGATAATAAAAATAATCAACTTAAAAAAAGGGAGGAATAAATGAAAAAAATTGTAGTCGGGTTAGCTTTTTTAATGCTAATACTAGGTAATGTTGTTTCTGAAGATACTAACAGTGGAATTATTTACGGTGAGAATTGGGCTTTTATGTTTTCGACCCCTGAAGGATATGTTTGGGATAATGTATCGCTGCAACACGAAGGAATATGGGCTTTATTCTATAAAGAGGGGCAGGATGAATTTTATGGAAGTAAACATCATCTATATATTAATCCTATTCCAAAAGGCAATGGATATCCATCCACATTAGAAGAATTAATTAGTTGGGATATCTCGTACTTTCAAAAAAATGATCCTGATTTAAAAATAAGTTATTATACTGAAATGCAACTATCGGATACGCAAAAAGTTAAAATATATAGTTTCGATCAAGAGGTGAGAAACTACTATATGTATTTTGGGTATCTAACTGAAAGAAATTCATCGTTTATTTTTGTATTAATTGCAAGAGCAAAAGAAGAAAGAGAGCAGGCTCAAAAAGCATACTTCGATCTCATTCGAAATTTTAAGTATTTCGATATAAATTGAACTCGACAGACGCTTCAAAAGGAATTCGATCCTAAGGTGTGAAGTTCAGTCGAGATACAGGTAAAGAATTAGTCTATTACTTCAAGTAAAATCTTAAAGTATGGTAGAAGGCATCTCTTGAAAAGAACATTTGTCGTTTATTCGTTTTGAGTTTATATTTTATAAAATGAGGAAATAATTCGATGAATAAAAAATCACGAATCTTGGCCATCTTTTTTGGATGCTTTGCATTATTGGCACTGTCCGCACAAAGCTCCCCGAGCACACAGGGCATGCTCTATGGCAATGCTGCCTCAAAGGTGGACAACAACCTTACTGTCGAATCTATGCTCATCTATGCTATTCAGGATGAGTATCTGGCACGGGCTGAATATGAGGCTATTATGGGGAAATTCGGTACCATGGAGCCTTACTCTAATATTAAAGATGCCGAAGAACAGCACATCGCATGGCTGAAAGATATATATGCATCATTGGGAATTCCCGTTCCAGCTGATCAGGCAGCCCTCTACATTCATATTCCGGCTACACTTAAAGAAGCTGCTGAAACCGGTGTTCAGGCTGAAATAGACAATATCGCAATGTATGAACGATTCCTTACCCAACCTATTCTTAAGGATGCGCGTTACAAAGCGGTAGCAGATATCTTTATGCGCCTTAGGGATGCTTCTAAAAACCATTTGGAAGCCTTCCAGCGCCAGCTTGCGAAATACTAAGAACCAATGTGCTGCCGGGACAATACAATATATCAGGGATAATAGCGGTATACTTTGCGGCGAAGAAGACTTGAACTTCCATGCCTCTCGGCACTAGCACCTCAAGCTAGCGTGTCTACCAATTCCACCATCGCCGCACGCAATGGCACATTTATATCAAATTTCAGCATTTTCTGTCAAGCAGATTCTGAATTACGCCGACTCTTCAGTCGGGGCCTTTTGTGACTGGATTGATTTCTTTGCAGACTGGAACAGGGCGGCCTTCCGGGAGGATCGCGACTTGTATCTCATCGTCGTGGCGCGACAACCACTCTCTTACAGGCTTTCGAACACACGATCGATGGCGACACAGCGGCGACTCTCGGGGTCGATGCGGAACAGCGCACCCATGATGGCGGCGCTGCCTTCGGCAGTCTCCATTTTGTAGGGAATCTGGGTAAGGAAGCGGCGAATGCAGATATCACTGTTCATGCCGATCACGGAATCGACGGGCCCAGTCATGCCGAGGTCGGTGAGGTAGCCGGTGCCCTTGGGGAGGATGCGCTCGTCGGCGGTGGGCACATGGGTGTGGGTGCCTGCGATGGCCATGACGCGGCCGTCCAGGTTCCATGCGAGAGCCTCTTTTTCCTCATTGGATTCGGCGTGAAAATCCACAATGACGAAGGCATTGGGGTGTTCGCGCGCTGCAGATGAAAGAATTTGGTCGGCCTTAGCGAAGGGGCAGTCGATGTTGTAGAGATCGCGGCGGCCCTGAAGGTTGACGACCAGCCACTCGAAGCGACCGCGTGTCCCGGAAGCACGGCTGGGCGCAGGCTGTCCGGGTGCACTTCCTCCTTCTATGTAGACGACGCCTCGTCCGGGCAAACCCTTTGGATAATTTGCCGGACGTAGGAGGGTCTGTTCGGTCTCAAGAAGTTCATATGCCTCTTTGTGCTCCCAAACGTGGTTGCCGCTCGTGATGACATCCACGCCGTAGGAGCGCATTGCCGAAACCTCATCCGCCCCTATGCCGAAGCCTTTGAGCGCGTTCTCTCCATTGGCGATGACCAGGTCAGCTTCAAGCTTTTTTATGAGCGACGGCAGGAACATGAAGAGCGCCCGAAGACCGGGCGCTCCCACGACATCGCCGATCATGAGCACATTCGCGGTTTCGGCACTCATCGCGCGTATTCCACTATGCGTGTTTCTCGTATGATGGTGACCTTGATCCTGCCGGGATAACGCAGGTCGGATTCGATCTTCTTGGCGATATTCCTGCAGAGATCCTTGGCCTGATCGTCGGAGACCTGCTCGTTGTTGACGATGATCCGAAGCTCTCGGCCAGCTTGGATGGCGAAAGCCTTCTCGACGCCGGAGAAGCTCTCGGCCACAGCCTCGAGGTCCTCAAGCCGCTTGATGTAGTTGTCCAGCGTTTCGCGGCGAGCACCGGGGCGAGCGGCCGATATGGCATCGGCGATCTGCACGATGACACTCTCGGGACACGTGGGCTCGACATCGTTATGGTGCGAGGCGATGGCGTTGATGACCCGGGCATCCTCTCCGAACTTCTTGGCGATTTCGGTACCGATCTCGGCGTGATTTTTGTCGCTATCGGTCACAATGCCCTTGCCGATATCGTGCAGGAGCGCGCCTCGTTTCGCAATTTCGCGGTTGAGACCGAGCTCGGCAGCCAGGAGCCCCGCAATGACTGCCACCTCCTTCGAGTGCATGAGGACATTTTGCCCATAGCTTGTGCGGTAGTAGAGCCGCCCTATGGCCCTGATGAGCTCGGGCGCCATGTTGTGCAGGCCGAGGTCGAATACGACCTTCTCGCCTTCGTCGTAGAGCTTTTGGTTGATCTCGCGCGTGACCTTCTGTACCATCTCTTCGATGCGCGCCGGGTGAATGCGGCCGTCCACAATGAGCCGCTCGAGCGAAATCTTGGCGATTTCGCGCTGGATGGGATCGAAGCATGAGATGACGACCGCCTCCGGCGTATCGTCGATGATGATATCGACGCCCGTGAGCGTTTCGAGGGTACGGATATTGCGCCCTTCTCGCCCGATGATGCGCCCCTTCATCTCATCCGAAGGCAAACTGACCGATGAAACCGTCGATTCCGCGGTGGACTCGGTTGCGATGCGCTGAATCGTCGTGATGACGATGTCTTTGGCCTTCTTTTCCGCCGTAAGCTGGGCTTCCTGTTCAATTTTGTTGATGAGCGCCTGCGCGTCGCGGCGAGCCTCCTGCTCCATGGTCTGGATGATGAGCTTCTTGGCTTCTTCTGCAGTGAAGCCCGACACACGCTCGAGCTCCGCAGTGTAGCGCTCTTCTTGCCCTGCGAGATACGCTTCCTTTTCTGCGATCGCATTTTCTCTGTTTTTAAGATTCGCCTCGATGCGCTCTATGGATGCGAGCTTGGCATCGAGGTTTTCTTCTTTAAGGAGAACGCGCCGCTCATACTTCTGCAGCTCGATTCTCCGGTCACGAATTTCCCTCTCTTGCTGGTTTCGTTCTCGAATGATCTGATCTTTTGCTTCTACCAGGAGCTCTTTCTTTTTGGCCTCCGCCTCTTTTATTGCGTCCTGCAAAACACGCTCTGCTTCCCGTTCTGCGGAAGAGAGTTGAAATCTGGCATAAAGCCAGCGGATCATCCATCCTAGACAAAGACCGGCGAGAGGAAGGACGATGTACCACACGACTGGTGTCATAACTCCTCCCCTTTGTATATAATGCCGTCATTTTGATTATAACGATGACAAGGTCTTTGTCAAGTTTGTCTACATTTTCATAAATAATGACTTTTTCTGGCAATACATCTTGACGATTTTTCATAAAAGAAGTATATACTTAAAGAAGATAAGCGAAAACATCGGAAGGACAATTGCCTTCCACATGTTTTCAGGATGGAATTGGCTGTTTCATGCATTGTTTTTTCTTTCGTAGCACCGGCCTGCTGAAGGCGGCTGACGCAGATGCCGGGTTTTTTCCTCTTCGTGTTTCATTCGGAAAGACCAACAATAATCAGAACAGTTCTCTAATTTCTCCTCTGAAGACTGTCGGTGCGGTATTGTGCTTCCATGTTGTCGCTTTAGATTCGCCCTAGGCGGATCAAACCGGCCGAGGTCGAGAGAACGAGGCCAAGATTTGAGGTTTTTCCGAAATGTCCAAGAAAATTTATGTCGGTAACATGAATTACAACACGTCCGAGCGCCAGCTCCAGGATCTCTTTGCTCAGTATGGCGATGTCTCCACCGTGAACATCATCGTCGATAGATTCACAGGCAAGGCAAAGGGATTCGGCTTTGTCGAAATGGAGAACCCTGAGGCTGCCGATGCCGCAATTGCCGCGCTCAATGGCCAGGAGTTCATGGGTCGACAGCTTCGTGTAAATGAAGCGCAAGAGAAGCCCCGCTACGAAAGAGAAGACAACGGCGGCGGATACAGAGGCCGCAAGTACTAATACGTACTGAGCACAAAACTTGTGCGCCCCGCCGCCAGCGCACTTTTCCACAAGGCCAGAGAATGGCTCCAACGACCGGCACAGGGTTCGTCCTGTGTCGGTCGTTTTTTTATGGAGAGGTTGTTGCGGAGACGGTGTTGCGGAAATGGTGTTGCAGAGACGGTGTTGCGGCGCACCTCGTCAGCGTCGTATCGCTCCATGCTGGTTCAGAAAGGTGATAATCTCTGTGAAGCGCTCTGGAAGGCAAGCTTTGAAGATCGAGGGTTCGGAATGCGAAGGCAGGCAGATTTTGAGGCGTCTCGCGTGGAGCATGAGAGTTGCCTCGGGGAAGATGGGGTCTTTCTTCGCGTAGATGGGGTCGCCGAGAATGGGACAGCCCATGTGGGCGCAGTGAACACGGAGTTGGTGAGTTCGGCCGGTCTTGGGGTAGAGGGCGAGAAGAGAATATGTCTGAGACCGACGACGGGAGCTGGAACCATATGGTGCGTCTGCGGCATGGCCGGAAGGAACTTTGTCCACATTTGTGGCTGAAAGGGTCCATACGGCCAGCACACTATAGAGGGTGAGGGCATGCTTACCGTGGCCCGGTTGGCTCACTACAAATTTCTTGCGGTCACGAGGGCTGCGGGCAAGCCAGGTGTCGATGCGCCCTTTGGTAGCAGGCGGCACCCCCACCACTATGGCGTAATATTCTTTCCGGGCTTGCCGTTCGCGAAACTGGCGCGCCAGAAATTCGTGGGCAGAGGCAGTTCGCGCAACGATGATCACACCGGAGGTGTCCTTATCCAAACGGTGTACGATCCCTGCGCGTGGGGGGTGTGTGGTCTCTGCGTGCGGGGGAAGCGCCGTGTCGGTAGTTTCATCCGAACAGGGATAGGTTTCTCGCTCGAGCCAGAGCACACCGTTCGCTAGGGTCCCACGCCAATTGCCGGCCCCGGGATGGGTCACCAAGCCCTGAGGTTTGTCGATGACAAAGACATCATCGTCACTATAGAGGATAGAAAGCGGTACCGGTTCAGGCACAATCTCTTCTGAAGGGGCTTCGTTCCATTCGAGGCGAAGGCGCTCCCCTCCTTTGAGAATATGGGAAAGCTTTACATTTCTGTCGTTGCAGAAAAGGCATACGCCGCGCGCCTTGAGCTGGGAACGGCTCATGATCTTGATGACGTCGGAGAGGTATTTGTCGGCCCGCATGGGCTTGAGGGGCGAAGCGATGCCTTCCCATACGCGTGGAGGGGCTTCGCGCTCCGCATTATTCGAGTTCATCGATCCACCCGAGATCAGGGACAAGGCAGGAGTTCGGAGGTGTGGGGTCTGGGGAAGCGCCTGGAGATACGGCGTTTGGGGCCGCGCCTTCGGATGCCGGGCGGCCTGGGGCGGCGGCCGGAAATACAGCGTTTTGGGCCGCGCCCGGAGTGCGGTTTCCCGAAGGACTGTGGCCCGGCTCCCCTGTCCCGCTGCGCCTGCGCGGATGACCATGAATCCGCGCGCCATACTCCACGTTCCACAAGAATAGTCCGCAGGCCGGTGCGGTAGGCCCTGCCCTGCTTCTGTCGCGGGACTCAAGCAGCTGTCGCATGAAGGCCTCTCCTTGGGCAGGGGTCTCGGCGTTCTTTTCGATCTCGAGGAAGCTGCCCACGAGCGAGCGCACCTGTCGCCACAAAAATGCATTTCCGGCAACTTGGTAGATCAGGCTTTCGCCCTCAAAGAAGAAGACCGATTCGCTGATGTGCCGCGAGCGAGACTCGCTCTTGTCCTGGGCCGAGGCAAAGGTTGAAAAATCGTGTTCGCCCAGCACCACCGCGGCCGCGGCATTCAACACTGCAGCGCGCGGGTAGTAGGGGATACAATGCGCATACCGCAAGGCAAAGGGGTTCGGCGTGCTCCCGCACACTAGAAAATACCGGTACCGTCGCAGGGAAGCATCGAACCGCGCGTGAAAATCGGGCGGTGCCTCTTCCGAGGACAGCACACGGACATCGCGCGGCATGAGCGTGTTGAGCGCGGGCACAAAGCGGTCCGCCGGGATCGAGCGTATGTCGGTGTAAAAGCCGGCAACCTGCCCCATCGCGTGGACGCCGGCATCGGTGCGGCCAGCGCCGGTGACGCGAATTTCATGACCGTGCATCTTCGCAAGCGCCTTTTCGAGCTCTTCCTGGACGGAGCGGCCATTCTGCTGACGCTGCCAGCCTGAAAAATCGGTGCCGTCGTAGGCAAGGACGAGTTTGATTGCGCGCACCGAAGATGCGCGTCGAGACGGCCCGACGCCCTCGGTAGACTCTTTTTGCATCTCGTTAGTCCTTCTGCTCCAGAATAACGACCGCCACGGCATTGTCGCCTTCGTGTGTCATCGAAAGGTGGATCGTGCCGCCACCATGGCGCTCGAACTCGCGGCGCGCATTGCCTTCGAGGCGAAGGGAGGGGCGACCGCGGCTGTCGTTGATCACGGCGACTTCTACGAGGGCAAAGTGGGCGAGGCCTGTGCCGAGGGCCTTGCCGAAGGCTTCTTTTGCGGCGAAGCGCGCGGCGAGGGAGAGGGCCATGCCCTTGTTGCGCATCTGGGCGGTCTCGATCTCCAAAGGATGAAAGAATCGCTTCAGAATCGCCGGGTTGTCGACCCAGCGGCGGATACGGTCGACATGAACGATGTCGATGCCAAGGCCGGAAATCATTCTCGCCCTCCTCAACGTGACCGAGGCTGGTCCGTAGTTCCCTGAGATAGATTTTGCTCCTCTTGAAGAACGGCCCCGCCCGAAGCGCCTGATGATCCCGAAGAGAGGGGAGCAGCCTGGAGGCGCAATTGAATGACCAAAGGATCGTAGGCCTCGACATCGAACCCTTCTGGAGGCACAGGCGTGAGCGGAATCGAATACTGTCCCGGTTTGATGATATCCTTGCAATCTGCCACGAGGCGGGCACCAGTAGCCGTGGTCAGCTCTTGCCCCTGGTGTGGCAAGAGCGTCATTTTCCCCATCGGAAGGGCTTCGGAGTATGTGAGGCTGGGATCGAGGTTCACCACTTGAATCGTCACATTTTCCAGCGTGATGCGACGTTCCTGCTTTTGAATCTTCGCAGTGAAGCGCACCGTGTTCACATCGATGAAATTGATGAGGCTAGAGGGCTTGACAAGGGGCACGGTGAGCGAAAAATCCCCTGTTTTGCCGCTCAGTTCGATGACATCGGTCGAAATGTCCTTCGTGCTGGCGATGAGGCTCGTCGGGCCTTCAATGACGATCTCCGGCGGCACGATTTCATAAGAATTCAATTCGTAGCCTGGCTCGAGAAAACCCTTGAAGGTTGGGCTGATCGCTACTCGTTTTGCTGAGAGGCGTTCGAAGCTGATGGGGATTTCCGCAGGATCCGCCCGCAGCTCAAGGGGATCGATGTTGCCGGCATCGCCGCGCCGCTCGAGTTTTACGGGAACACGAAAGACACCTTCCGAGCCATAGCGCGTCAGATCGAGGCTCGCCACGATATCGGTCTCACGGATCCGGTATATCTGGTCGCGATCGCCGCGGATTATCACGCGAACCGTCTTCGGGTATTCGGTTGCAGGTACGTAGCTGCGTCCTTCCGAGATATTGAGCGGCACGGTGATGTACCGCTGGTCGAGGCGCGTCAAATTGTAGAGAAACATAATGAAAATTGCGATTACGAGTGATAAGACCTTCGCCGGCCAGTTTTCGAGCAGTTTGGAAATAGTGGTATTAAGGTTCATTGTCCACCTCGCTCGTAAGGCTGCTCTGGCTGTGTTCCGAGAACAAAATGCGGAGTCGCTCAAGAATCTCATCCGGCAAAAGGTCGTAGTACAGTTTCGAATCATAGGCGAGGGAGAGTGCCCCCGTCTCTTCGGATGCGATGAGGACAACCGCATCGGACTCCTCTGCAATGCCGAGAGCTGCGCGATGGCGAGAGCCGAATGTTTTTCGGATATCCTGCTGATCGGAGAGCGGCAAAAAACATCCGGCAGCGGCCAGTCTTCCCTGGGAAATGATAACGGCGCCATCGTGCAGGGGGTTGTCGTGCTCGAAGATCGAAATGAGGAGGCTGCTCGAGATAATCGCATCGAGTGGAATGCCTTTTTCGATATACGAAGAGAGTCCCACCTTGCGGGCGATGACGATGAGGGCGCCTCGGCGTTTACCGGCGAGGTAGGTTGCAGCAGATATGGCCGCATCTATCCATGAGGTGCGCGCAGTGCTCTTTTGACGGAGGATCGACTGTCGCCCAAGCTGAATAAAAATCCGCCTGAGTTCAGGCTGGAGAATGATGGCGAGGCCTACCACAAGTCCTGGAACGAGGATATTCATAATCCAGGTAACCGTGGAGAGGTTGAGAAAAAACGCTGCCCCATAGATTGCCACAAGGATGAGGAGTCCCCGAATAAGGTACACTGCCTCGGTCATGACGAGGAGCTGATAGGTCTTGTAGATGAGAAAGGCGAGGATGCCGACGTCGAGAACGGGGCGAACATACGTGTTCAGAAAATCGAGCAGCACCGGCGCGTTCATCGCAAGACCTCCCGAAAGACGCGAAGTGTGTCGATGGTTGGGGCCACATCGTGCACGCGGATGATGTCGGCGCCATTGAGCCACGCAGCAAGCGCCGCGCCGAGGCTGCCCGCAAGGCGTTCGGGGACATCCCTTCCCGTCAGCTCTCCGATGAGGCGTTTGCGCGAGACGCCGATGAGAACAGGATAGCCGAGGTTTTTGAGCCGGTCGATTCCCTTCAGCAGGACAAGATTGTGTTCCTTTAATTTACCGAACCCTATTCCGGGATCGATGATGATCGCCTCTGGGGCAATGCCCGCCTCGAGCGCACGCTCTGCCGCCCCTTCGAGGAAAGAGTACACTTCCCCGAGGCAGTCTGCATACGAGGGTGCGCGCTGCATTGTCTGGGGCGTGCCCTGCATGTGCATGAGCACTACGGCCGCCTCGGCGCGGGCGACTATGTCCGCCATGCCGGGCCGCGCCAGAGCCTCGATGTCGTTGACGATGTCCGCCCCTGCGCGGAGTGCAGCCTCTGCGACTTCAGGATGCCGCGTGTCGACGGAAATGACGGCGCCACTTACCGCGCGGAAGCCCTCAATGGCCGGTAAAAGCCGCGCAAGTTCCTCATCTACTTCGATTTCCGTGGAACCTGGCCTCGTCGATTCTGCGCCGAAGTCAACGATCTCCGCGCCAAGCCCGACCATGTCGAGCGCCGCTTCGACGGCACTGGTGGGGTCTGGCTTTCGGCTCCCTTCAAAAAAGGAATCCTGATTCACATTCACGATACCCATGATGCAGGGCAGGTCATTGAGAGCGGATCCCAGGCGCAACCTGCGACCGTTCGGAAGCCTGAGTATCCTTTCGGCCTTCTCTGTCTCTGAAGGGGACGGACTAGCGAACATGCTGGACCTCGCCAGAGGCGGGAATGCTGCTGATCCGCGCGATAGCCTGGCAACCTGGAGCCTGCGGCAGTATGCCCACACTCTGCAGCATATCTCCGAGCGTTTTCTGAATTCCCTTGGCGTCGAGACCGGTTTTTGCGAGCAGTTCCTCTCTCGTTGCCTGTCCACATGGATTACGCTCGAATCCATAGGCTGCGATTTTCGCCTTCACTCCTCTACGTGCAAGGAGTGCGGTGATAGACTCTCCAAAGCCGCCGACCCGCACACCGTCCTCAACGATCACAATGCCCTCATACTGCGCACAGAGCGAGGCGACATAGTCTTCATCGACAGGGGCAAGAAAGCGTACATTGTAGACATCCACAAAGAGCCCTTCCTTTGCGAGCGTATCGCTCACCTCCGCGGCGGTATGGGCGAGAGGGCCGACCGCAAGGACGAGCACTTTTGCACCATCTCGTTTCTGTACGAACACGCCTTTTCCGAGCTCGAGCGGTGGCATCGACTTCGGAGGACATGGAGCGTATGCCTTGGGGTAGCGCATCATACAGGGCACATCCAGCGTCAACGCTAGACTCATGAATGCAGATAGCTCTTCGCTGTCTGCGGGCGCGAAAAGCACTAGATTCGGCAGGGACTTGAAAATCGCGATGTCGTAGATCCCCTGATGGGTCTCTCCATCCTCCCCGACCGCGCCCGCCCGGTCGAGCGCGAACAGAACCGGTAGCTTTGCGAGCGCGACTTCCTGGAACACCTGGTCGACCGCCCGCTGCATAAACGTCGAATAGATGGCCACGACAGGCCTGAGCCCACCCCGCGCAAGCCCGGCGGCAAAGGCCACCGCATGCTGCTCCGCAATGCCGACATCGAACACTCGCTGCGGCAACCGCTGCCCCAACTCCACCACACCGGTTCCCGAGCTCATGGCAGCTGTCACCGCGACGACACGGTGGTCCTGCTCCGCTATTCTGACGAGTGCATCGGCGAAGGATGTGGTAAAGCTCTCTCCGTGGCTTGTCGTACCAGTGCCTGGAATGTCCGGACAGGCAGGCCCAAGGCCGTGAAAGCTTTCGGGGTCCTCTTCGGCCTTCCCCAGGCCCTTGCCCTTTTTGGTCACCACGTGCACGACCACGGGCCTGTTCAGCTCGCGCACATGCGAAAAGGCGTCGATCAATGCGGAGATATTGTGTCCGTCGATGGGACCGACATACTCGAATCCAAAATCGACGAAGAGATTCTCCTTGAAAAAAATAGCCTTCACCGCACGCTTTACCCTGTTGATCAGCGAAAAAAGGGACCGTCCGATGTGTGGAATACTGAGCACCGTCGCATCGATGCGAGTCCGTAAGGACTGGTACCGCACCGAAGCCGACAACTTCGACAGATATCTCGAAATCGAGCCGACAGAGCGAGAAATCGACATGCGATTGTCGTTCAAAACAAGGATGAGGGGTAGACCGAGCTGGCCGGCATTGCTGAGTCCCTCCATAGCCATACCGGCGGTGAGAGCCCCATCGCCTACCACCGCGATGACCCTGCCCGCCTGGCCTGTGCGCATTCTGGCCTGCAGAAGGCCGAGCGACGAAGAGATGGCCGTCGACGAGTGACCGGTGTCGAAAATATCGTGTTCGCTCTCCTGGCGCTTCGGGAATCCCGAAATACCATTCTGCCGCCGCAACGTGCCGAAACGCTCCGCCCTGCCGGTGAGGATCTTGTGGGGATAACACTGATGCCCGACATCCCACACGATTGCATCGACCGGTGAATCGAATACACGATGGAGTGCGATGGTCAGCTCCACCACGCCGAGATTCGATGCGAGGTGTCCCCCGTTGCGCTGCACGGTCTCAATGATGTATTGACGGATTTCCTTTGCTAGACGATGGAGTTCGGATATCGACAAGCTCTTCAGATCAGAGGGCTCTGAGATTCGATCGAGTAACGACATGTCATTGTAATGTATCATTAATTTTAAACGATTTCCAGCTCGGGAGGCCGATTCCCTGCATCTTGACAGGTGTGCGGAAAAAACTTGAAAATTCCCTTGGAGAAAAAGGAGGATACACGATGGATTACATTCTCGATGAAGTTGCTCGCTTTTATAAAATCATCAAGCTAAAGCCATTCAGAAGAACTCCTGGGGTGGCATTCGATATTCTGCCCATGCAGTTTTTGCCGCATATCGAAGGGATCGATCGCGTGATTCACCAGAAACGAGCCCTCTCGCCCGGCCCGGTCGGCGATGTAGAACGGCCCTGGTACATGCACCCGCACCAGGAAGACAACCTCATCGTGCTCCACGGAGTGCGCACCGTGGAGATCTACACGCTGGAGCACCGCCGGGTGGAGACTTTCGTGGTCGAACCCGAGCGCATCATGCACAACGGCAAGGTCGTCTTTGAGGGACCCGCCATGGTGGTGTGGCCAACCAGGGTGTTCCACCGGATCGTTTCCGGCGACGAGGGCTCGGCTTCGCTCAACTTTGCAGTGCGATTGCCAGGCTTTGATCCGACGACGAATTTTTCAATCTACGATCTGAACACTGAGACAGGCGAATATCGAGAAATCCGGAGAGGCAGCCTCGATCAATTCGGCGACATGTGAGTCCCAATGAACATCGACCTCAAAATTCTCCATCTGGGGCGTGCACTCCACTATGTCCCGACAGAGAGGCCCCGGTGCGTCGAGTCGTGCGCGAAACATGGTGACAGAGGCTCGTGTGTAGCGGGCCCTGGTTTGTGCGGCTTATCTCTAAGATGAAAAAGTGGCCATTTAGGCCTTGAGGCAATTGAAAAAGGCACCCTGAGCCAATTCTATGAGGCCGGGGGTTTTATTCCAGCACGGCGTAGATGCGCCGAACTCCTGCGCTCGACGACTGCTCCTTCACAATTTTGAATCTGCCGAGTTCACCTGTATGCGCAACATGTGGTCCTCCGCACACTTCTTTCGAGAAATCACCCATCGTATATACTTTGACGATAGGCTCATACTTCTCGCCAAAAAGCGCAATAGCACCGGATGCCTTTGCCTCTTCGAGAGGCATCATCTCCATGGTGACCGGCAGGTCACGTGCGATCTGCTCGTTGACGATGCGCTCGACCTCGGCAATCTCGGCCTCCGTCATCGGGGCTGGGTGCGAAAAGTCGAAGCGCAGGCGTTCGGCGGTGATGTTCGAACCTTTCTGCGCCACGTGGTCTCCTAAAACGATGCGCAACGCCTTGTGCAAAAGGTGTGTTGCGCTGTGATACTTCGTCACTGTCTCGGAGTGATCCGCCAGTCCGCCCTTGAACACCTGGCCGCTGCCCGCGCGCGAAAGCTCTTGGTGTTTTTTGAACGCCTCGTCGAAGCCCGGCCGGTCGACGACGAGTCCATGCTCGCCCGCGAGCTCCTCGGTGAGTTCGATGGGGAAGCCGTAGGTGTCGTAGAGTCTGAATGCGAGGCGGCCGGACATAATCTTCTCCGGGTTTCGAAGGAGGTTCGGCAACATCTTCTCGAATTCGTGCTCGCCCTTCTGCAGGGTCTCGAGAAACTTCTGCTCTTCACGCTCGAGTTCTTCGAGGATGCGCGCGCTATTTTCCACGAGCTCGGGATAGGGCTCACCATAGATGTCGATGACCGCGCGGGCTGGTTTAGACAGGAAGGTTCCTTCGATGCCGAGCTTGCGGCCGTGGCGCACCGCGCGCCTTATGAGGCGGCGAAGCACGTAGCCGGCGCCAATGTTGGATGGAAACACGGCCTTCGGGTCGCCGAGGATGAAGGTGGCGGCGCGAGTATGGTCCGCGATGATGCGAAAGCTGCGGTCGATCTCTGGATCGTTGTCGGGCGCGCCATATTTTTTCCCCGTGATCGACTCGATCACCTCGAGGATGGGGGTAAAGGCCTCGGTCTCGTAGACCGACTTCTTGCCCTGGAGCATCGCCACCGTGCGCTCGATACCCATGCCCGTATCCACACAAGGATGCTCGAGCGGTATGTAGCTCCCATCGGCGGTCTTATTGTATTGCATGAACACATCGTTCCAAATTTCGAAGTATTTGCCGCAGTGGCAGCCCGGCTTACAGTCAGGGCCACAGGCAGGCTTTCCTGTGTCGACGAACATTTCGGTGTCGGGGCCACAGGGGCCGGTTTCGCCCGCAGGACCCCACCAGTTATCCTCGCGCGGAAGGAAATAAATCCTCTCGGGCGGAATGCCGACCGACTTCCATATCTCCGCGGATTCATTGTCGCGGGGAATTTCTCTTTCGCCCGCAAAGACCGTCACGGAAAGCTTTTCGGGGTCTATGCCCAAGTACTCCGGGCTTGTGAGGAATTCATACGACCAGCGGATCGCTTCTTTCTTGAAATAGTCGCCGAGCGACCAGTTGCCGAGCATCTCGAAGAGCGTAAGGTGGCTCGGATCGCCGACTGCGTCGATGTCGACGGTACGGATACACTTCTGGTAATCGGTCAGACGCTTGCCGGCAGGGTGAGGCTCGCCGAGCAAATAGGGCACGAGCGGGTGCATGCCCGCAGTCGTGAAGAGCACCGTCGGGTCGTTCTCCGGAATGAGCGATTTACCACTGATTTCGGCATGCCCGCGGGCCTTGAAAAATTCGATATATTTTCTGCGCAGTTCGTGGATTGTGATCATAGTGGAGCAAGTCTACCGAAAAGCCTCTGCTCTGGTCAATGAGCGAAGGCGCAGCGTACGATAAACGCACAAAGCCGCCAATGCCATGAGAGCCCCACTCGCCTACAAGACTGCACCGAGGAAAAAGTCACGATTTTCGACGATTTATTGTTGCTGAATGAACATTCATTCATTATAATAGGAGGGGTGAGAAAATATGCGAGTATTCGTGACAGGCGGTTTTGGGAATGTCGGCATGAGCACTGTTCGGGCGCTGCTCTCCTATGGACACGATGTCTGCATCTTTGAGCAGCCTTCTGCACGGACAAGGCGACAGAAGCGCCTTCGGGAACTTTTGCGCGACGGTCGAGGCCGGCTCAGCGTTTTCTATGGAGACATTACGGACGAGCGTGCGCTCTCCGAGGCCATGGCCCTCGGTGGTGGTCCAGATGCAGTGATACACCTGGCCGGCATTATCCCGCCTCTGGCCGACCGCAATCCGGACCTTGCCCGGCGCGTCAATGTGGGCGGTACGAGGGCACTCCTCGATCTGTGCAAGACTTTACCGCGCAACCCTCGTTTCATCTTTGCTTCGAGCATTGCGCTCTACGGCGACAGGCTCGAAAACCCTTGGATCTCCGTGCAGGACCCTGTTGCGCCGAACGATGTCTATAGCGCCACCAAACAAACGTGCGAAAACCTGCTACAGGCCAGTAACATCGAGTGGATCATCCTTCGCCTCTCCTATGTCGTGTCGAGCGATTGGCTCCCGTTCTCTCCCCAACTCTACGACGTGCCGCCCGGGACCCGCCTCGAGGTCGTCCACACCGAAGACGCAGGCCGCGCCTTTGCCAGAGCCTGCACCTTGCCCCAAGCCGCTAGACGCATATTCAATATCGGCGGAGGCCCCGATTGCCGAACCACATACAGAGCCTACCTTGACAGGCTGATGCGATATTTCGGTCTAGGAAGCTCCTCATTTCTGTCGGACGATCTCTTTGCAAGAGGCAACTTTCACTGCGGATGGTTCACCGACTCGGACGAGGCCGAGTCGGTGCTTCTCTTTAGGAGCAAAACGCTCGAAGACTATTATTCGGAGGTTTCCTGGCGCGTGCGCGCCCTGCGCCCATTGGGAAGTCTCGCTTCCTGGGCGGTAAAACCATGGATCCGCTCGCTCAGTCCATATCGGGCAATGCCTGACCGAGAGCGTTCTCCACAATTTGTTTGAAGAATGCCTGGATGTCGGTGGCACTGATTCTGATATCGGTCTTCGAGGCGATTCTGAGCGTCTCGAGCGCGCCGAGCAGCAACACCGTAATACCTGTGTGGTACTGCCGAGGGTCGACACGCGGGAGGAAAGGCTCGGTGCATGCAGACACGATGTCGGCGATCATGGCTGCCAGATATTGAAGCTTCGCCTCGAGTTTGGTCGTCTGGTCAGTCTCCGAGAGCAAAAGCATGATGAGGTCGACGTCGCTGAAGAGCTTCGGAAGCGCCCTGTTGACGAGAAACGACAGCGAAATGAGGGATTGCCTCCGTGCATCAGCCGTCCCCTCGGAAGTTTTGCAGGCTGCAAGGCCCTCTTCGGTCCACGCTCGGAACTCGTTCCATCCCTCCTCGATGATGGTTTCGATGAGCGACTGCTTGGAATCGAAATATGTATAGATGCTACCCACAGGGATTCCAATTGCTTCGGCAATCTGCCCCATGGAGACATCGATATTTTTACTGGCCAAAAGACGTTTCGCCGTCTCCAGAATAAGCGCGCGCTTCGCTGCGGTCTTCATGCGAGCCATACTGCGGATCCTTTGTCATCGATCTCTTCAAAAACTCCCTGAGCCCTATTCTTGCGCACCTTCCTCCAGTCGAAAATCCTGCCGTTCATGGCGATATAGACGCCACTCGGCAGAAGCTGGACCGCCGAAAAGGCGGTGCCGAAATTGAAGAGCGCGTCCGAATCGAGAATCTTGTAGGGGATCATGGCGCCCGTCAATACGATGGTCTTATCGAGCTTCGCGGTACCGATAAGCCGCGCCGTCTCCGCCATGGTATCGGTGCCGTGTGTGATAATGATGTGCCGCTCAGGAGCCCGCATGCAGGCTTCGAGCACCGAACGACGGTTTTCTTCCTGCATATAGAAACTATCGATAAGTTGATTGAGTTCGACTTCGACGGGAATGGAGACGCGCGCCCGCTTCAGTATCTCGGGAAGATGTGTGTCGACAAATGTCAATTCGCCTTTTATTTCATCGTAATGTTTATCAAAGGTTCCGCCTGTGACAATGATGCGGATCGATTCGTTGTTCATAGGAAACACATTTTATCACACATAAAGGCCGGTTTCCAGCATTTTTAAAGCCACGTTGTCTTTACTTCTATAACATATTACTTTAAAAATATTAAAACGATTTTTCAATTAGCCCTCTTGACTATTTTGGTGAGATTATTACTATTTTTACAAACGTATTGGATTTTATTATTATTATTTTGTTGTTTTTAAAGAGGTTTTTTAGAGTGGAATCTAGAAAAAAGCTACATTTTTTTTCGAGACATAATGCGGCAAGGCTTGTCATTGCTGCTTCTTTTTGTATTGCATCTTTTTTCTTAATATCATCATCAGCGACGTTATTCGAAAATAAAATTTTTTGGAATTCAAAGAATAATAGTTCGAGCATTTTATTCTCTATAAATATTGCAAACAACACTAGTTATGATGATCCTATTTCAAAGTATTACATCAATACAAAAACTAAAGATCAGGTTTTAAAGTTCTTTTCTTCGATTACAGATTCCGAGCATGTTGCAAAGGCGATCCTCGACAACTCGGTGGAGCACAATATTAGACCAAGCCTGGCCTTTGCCGTCGCCTATGTCGAGAGTCGCTACAACCCGAAAGCCCGCTCGAAAAACACCACAGGCTCGCTCAACAGCGGTCTTTTTCAGCTGAACTCTTCTGTATTCGGATGGGCGAGCGAAAAACTCATCTATGATCCCTACCACAACGCCGAACTCGGTCTCAGCCATCTGGAAGAATACCTCAGCCTGAGCGGCGACGAGTTCTCTGCGCTTGCGGCGTACAATGCGGGGGTGACGCGAGTCTCCGATGAAGGGGTCCCTGCAATGACGTTCCGGTATATTTCCGAGGTTTCCATCATGGAGCGCGCGATCATGAGCTTGTTTGTCGCCAGCATGGCGCTGAGTGGCGGCACCTTCTAGGCTGCGGGCCTCTACTCTCTTGTGCGCTCTTCCTTACGACCGCGCATACTCCGGACAAAGGGCAAAAGAGCTTCGCGGAGGCCTGTGGCCTCTTTTCGCCCGAGTACTACCAGCCTGAAAACAGTAGCCTCCACCAACGCAAAGAATATTTCCACGGTGCCCTTGACCGATGTAGCCTCACTGAAATCGCCACGGCGCTTACCTTCGATCACGATATCCGCGAGGATGTGGCGCATACGTACTGTCCGGCGGCGCACCTTTTCGTCGGGGTTCCCTCCTGAAGCCTTGAGCCTCAGCAGATAGTCCATGACGACCGAGAGCAGTTTCGACTCTTTTTCGCATGCATCGACGAGGATTTCGCCGATCTTCAGTATCTTTTCTTCGCTGTCCACAGTCTCGTCGCGGGCGACTGCGGCGATTTCGGATTCGAGCGAGCTGAGAAAACGTTTGATACTTTCGGCAAAAATTTGTTTTTTATTGTCAAAATACAGATAGAGGATGGTGCGGGTTATGCCACAGCGCTCGGCGATCTTCTGAAACGTCGTATCTTCATAGCCCTCTTCGACGAACACATCGAGAGCTTTCTCAAGGATCTCCTGTTTGCGTTTTTCATGCACAACTTGTCCTGACAAAATGACCTCCTCTGTAAATATGTTGTTATAGTAGCATAGAACATATCCGCAGGACAATGCTTTTTTCTACGCTCTTTGTTGCCTGCAGGCAGAATAGCGAGTATAGTTATCAGAGGAGCAGAGCAATGGCATTACAGATACGCAGAACCTTGCGATCGCAGAACACACCTCCTAAACACCTCTGGATGCCTTCCGGGGCAATCGCGATACCCGATGCCGTCTCGGCGCGCCTCCTTGCACAGAAATTTCAGTTTTCTGCCGGAGAGCTACGGGCGATCGCCCTCCTCGATGACGCGGCGCGGATTATCATCGAACTGTATCGAACGCAGCACTCAAAAATGCTCGAGCAGATGCTACGTCCGGCCTTTGCTTCCCCGGAGGAACACGCCGCGCTCAATCAAGTGCTTCAAGCCTTGGCGGTCGAATTTCCGCCGGCATCGATTTACGATGGTCTAGCGGAGCCGGAAGATTGGCTCGAATCCTCCACCGCCATCAAAGAAAGGACAAAGCCCCATCGCGAACTCGCCATAGAGCAGCTTGTGCTGATCCGTCTCTTCAACGAAAATCCGGCGTGTGGATCGTACCGAATACTCTTCGACGACGGCGTATCGCCCTCTGGGACCACTAGCCCCGGCACAATTTCGGCGAAGGCCCCCTACCTGAAAGTCTTTGCGCGCATCGAAGAGGCGCTGAAGACGCTCCCATGCCTTTCATACAACAATGGCAAACCCCTCGATTTGATCAGTTTTCTGAGAGAGCCTGCGAGAAAGGCCCCCTCCTCTCTCAAGGCACAGCTCGAGTGGATCATCAAAAATTGGGGTGATCTTCTCGGCGATTTCCGACTCACGCTTCTGGCCGGCATCGACATGATCAACGAGGAGACTGTGCCGCGCTTTCCTCCAGGCCCGGGGCCTATGCAGGCGTACCGCTATCGCAGCACCCTGCACGAGTACGAAAAATTCAGTCCCGATAGAAATTGGATGCCGTCGGTCGTGCTCCTTGCGAAAAATACGCTCGTGTGGCTGGACCAGTTGTCGAAAATCTACGGGAAAGAGATATCCAGACTCGACCAGATCCCGGAAGAAGAGCTCATCACCATTGCGGAGCGAGGTATCAACGGGCTCTGGCTCATCGGCATATGGCAACGGAGCCCCGCGAGCAAAAAAATAAAGGAACTCTGCGGCAACCCGGACGCCGCGGCATCGGCGTACTCCATCTTCGACTACGAGATAAGCCCCGAACTCGGCGGCTGGGAAGCTCTCGATGCCTTTAGAGAGCGCTGCAGGCGCTACGGCATACGGCTGGCGGCAGACATGGTGCCCAATCACACGGGCATCGACTCGCTGTGGATCAGGACGAGGCCGGAGCTTTTCATGAGCCTGCCATATTGTCCGTACCCAGGCTATACCTTCAACGGTCCGGACCTCTCGAGCGACCCTTCCGTCGGCATTTGGCTGGAAGACCATTACTTCAACTGCAGCGACGCCGCGGTTGTGTTCAAGAGGCTCGATCGGCACAGCGGAGAAGTCCGCTACATCTACCACGGGAACGACGGCAGCGGCATGCCATGGAACGACACCGCGCAGCTGGACTTTCTCAACCCTGCGGTGCGCGAGGCAGTGAAGGAGCGCATTCTCCACGTCGCTTCCCATTTCAACATCATCCGCTTCGATGCGGCGATGGTCCTCGCGAAGCAGCACATCCGGCGTCTGTGGTATCCTGCACCCGGCGCAGGCGGTGCGATTCCTTCGCGCTCCGAGCACAGTATGAGCGACGAGACCTTCGACAGGGCAATGCCGAACGAGTTCTGGCGCGAGGTGGTGGACCTCTGCGCGGAAAAGGCCCCCGATACGCTCCTTCTCGCCGAGGCTTTCTGGCTCATGGAAGGCTACTTTGTCCGCACGCTGGGTATGCACCGCGTGTACAACTCGGCCTTCATGAACATGCTCAAGGACGAAAAGAACTCCCTCTATCGACTCACCATCAAGAATACCCAGGAATTCGATCGTGGCATCCTGAAGCGCTTTGTCAATTTCATGAGCAACCCCGACGAGCAGACCGCTGTCGCACAGTTCGGCAAGGGTGACAAATACTTCGGTGTTGCGACGATGCTGGCCACCATGCCGGGGCTGCCCATGATCGCCCATGGTCAGATCGAAGGTTTCAGCGAAAAGTACGGTATGGAATTCAGGCGCTCGTATTGGAACGAGAGCCCCGACCAAGACCTCATCGCGCGGCACGAGCGCGAAATCTTTCCGCTGTTTCGCATAAGAGCGCTCTTCTCGGAGGTGGAGCATTTCTATCTTTTCGACTACATGCGGGATGACTCCACAATCGACGAGAATGTCTTTGCCTATACCAACGGACAAGGAGAGCAGCGCGCACTCGTATTCTACAACAACCACTGGGAGCGCACCTCCGGACGCATTCATACGTCCTGCGCGTTTGCACAGAAAACGCCACAGGGTACCAAGCATCTCGAAACCGTAACGCTGGCCCAGGCTCTCGGCGTGGAAGCCGCGCCGGACAACTATGTCATACTGCACGAAATCCGTTCGGGCCTTTGGTACATCCACCGGAGCAAAGATATCGCCGAACATGGACTCTCGGTACCGCTCGAGGGCTATCAGAGCAAGGTCTTTCTCGAGATTGCGAACGTGCACGACACCGAGGGCCGCTATGCCAGGCTCTACGAGATTGTCGACTCGAAGGGCATCGCAGACCTCGACGATGCGCTTCTCGAGGCGGATCAGCCCGATCTCTTCCGGGGGCTCCACAATGCGATCGGCAGTCTGAGCAATGTCGAAGCGGTATCGGACCTCTCTAGGGCCGAGGCCATCCAGCGAGCGTCGATATTCTCGGAGATGTTCTTCTCTCGGCTCTGTGCCGTGGCTGGTAAGGATGACAGCTATGCCGCTTCCAGAAGTGAGGCTGTCCGAAGTGCCGTTTCTTGGCTTAAAACCGTGCTCGCCGTCTTGTACCGTCCGGACGCGATCGAAATGGAGGCCACGGTGCTGCAGCTCGACAATCCGCGATCCAGACTCATTCTGTTGGTCTATTCGTTTATGGAGGCGTTGGGGAAATCTTTTGCCGCAGACGGTTTCCACCAGGATGTCGGCCGCGTGATCGAAGAATATCTCATCGCAAAGAAACTCAAGGAACGTGCGATGGAGTTGAGCCGCTCGATGCCCGAAGCCGAAGAGGACCGCGATATTTCGATGAGCATCGAGGTGGTAATCGCCTGGGCATTAAGAAAAGACAGGCGGATCGCCAGCCTCGAAACGACATCCTCCCCCAGTGCGTGGCTGCAGAGCAGCGCGCATGAGATCCTTGGATGGAGCTTTGCCGATTCGCTCATGCGTGCCGCTCTCGGAGTAAATCATTATAGAGGAATAGAATATTTCCACAAGGAACGTTTCGAAATCTTTGCATGGCTGCTGCCGGCCTGTGCGTGGATCGACTCGATCGGTCCGAACGGGTCCGGCATGGGGGAAAAAGAATTGGCTTCGTGGAAGGATTTGGCCACACTGCTGGTCGATCTTGCTGCGGATGCAGGGTACATGACAAACGCCATGCTCGAGAAGGCGGCATCGGCTGTACGCGTATAAGTATGGAACGCTATACCGCCCTCATCGAGACGCCCATAGGCGCGGATATCTGCCGGCATCTGGAAAATCAGAGCGCGATTTTCGTATTTCCTTCACAAGAGAGCGCGAATTCGTGGGCGGAGGCGTTGGTGAAATCGAGCGCCTGCAGGGTGGTGGCCCTCGACCGTTTCTTTGGCTTTGAACATTTCCTGCGACACTGCACCGCGCTGCGGGAGCATGGGGCTTTCCGCACACTCCAGCCGGTCGACACGTGGGCCTGGGCAATCGAAGCGCTCACCGCGCGAGAAACCAGCCCTGAAAATGCGCTGTCCCTTACGTGGCTCCTACCGTCCACAGAGGTATCGACATCTCAGGTTTCCAGGCTGGTGGGGCTCATTCCAAGTCTGTACGAAGTCGAAGCCTTGCAGAAAGGCCGGGTCCCGGCTTTCCCCTACGGTTTTCTACAGGAAGAGTTCGAAGAACTCACACTGTTGGCGCGCCACTATCGAAACTATCTGGACCAAAACCACCTTCTCGACGGACATTTGGCTCCGCTCGTGCTGCCGCCGGGAATAGAGGTGCACGCATATGGCCTTAGGGCGGACTTTGCGCGGCTTGGCTTTGCAGGGGGGGTTTGGGAAAGCTCTGGGGGAGGAGCTCGGCTCGTGTTTCCGGACGTCGCCGACAATACGCGCACCATTGACAACACGAGCATCCTTTCCCCCTTCTCCTCTCCATACTATGAATTCGACTCCTTTCTTTCGGAAATCGAAACCGTGCTGACCGAAATCTCCACGGCGATCTCGCAGGGCTATGAGCCTGAGGATATCGCGATCTCGGTCTGTCGTCTCAACGGCCAGAAAGCCGCATGGATTCGCCAGACCGCCGAGGCATTCCGCATACCTGTCTCGGTCCGATGGGGCGAACCGCTTTCGCTGACAGTCTTCGGACGCCTTCTGCAGGCGATTCAGAGTGCATCGCGCGAGGGGCTGACCCTCGATTCGATTGATGCCTTCTGCGCCGTCGAGAGCATCAAAAGCCGCAACCCCGGCGGATGGAATACACTACGCCACACTGCGCTGCGCGCACACATTCCCTCGCCGTCGCCGGATGCGGACTACGTCCACCGCCTGTGGAAAGAATCGGAACAGATCGGCCTCTGTATGCCGGAATGCGCACAGATGTACGAAAGACTCTGGCAGGACATCTGCGGCATCACAAGGGCAGAATCTTTCTCGCGTCTGTACGAGCAAGTGCTGATTTTCCTCGAACATTGGGTGGACACGAGTCGATTCAGCGCCGACATCCACACGGATCGGTCTATGCGCATGGCCCTCGACGAACTGCAGTCGTGGATGGAGCGCGAGACGACGCTCCGGCTCGGCCCTTTCATGCCCTTCGAGCTGTATATGACGGCACTGAGCGCAAAAACTTACATCCCGCTGCTGGAGGAGAACGCGGTGCGCGTGTACGATTTCAGAACAGCCTCCGCACTCGCGTCGGCTGTACAGTACGTCATTGGAGCATCCCACACTGGGCTGGCTCCCTCGCTGGGAAATCCGAGCGCGCTACCGCCAGAGCTGTCTGCCATCGTCGTCCCGAAGGTGGAGACCGACATCGGAGAACTTCTGGCGATGCACAGCATTGGGCACACGGCATATTCTTTTGCCCGCGAGGGACTCGAGGGCTATGAGGTGGCCCACCCTCTCTTCGGACCGCCATCCAAAAAGGCGGCAAAAACGATGCACCCCTTGCGCCCATCGAGGGACTCGCCGGGAGAGTCGCCGAGGAACCCGCCTGAGAGGACAGCCAGGACGCACAGCTATTCGAACCCCTACCCCGTCGATCCAAAGGTGTCGAACAGATTTTTGCAGGCGACCCAGAGTTTCGATTTCGAAAAAATGCTGGTTGTATTCAGCCCCCATTCTCTGAAAGACCGAGCGCGCTGCGCATTCCGCTGGTTCGCACAGAGAATCGACCTTGTGGATATCTACTCGAACGACGATATGGCGCGCATTGTCGGCGATTTTCTGCATGCAACGTATCAGCGCACCATACAGAGCCTCTCCCAGCACCCGTCCGAAGCCGAGGATCCGGCGCTGTTCGGTAAGGCCTTCGAAACTGCCGCCCGCACCACTCTGACAAAAATTTTTGCAGAATATGGGCCGGGCGTACGCCCCTCGCTTCAGACGCTCATCGACCGAACTCGTCATCGCCTGGAAAAACTCTGGGATTTTGAGCGCAAGACCTTCCAGGGCTTTACACGCAAAGGCTTCGAAGTACAAGTCTCGTCCACGTTCGAGCGCGAAGGCGCGCTTCTTCATGGGAGAATAGATTGTGTTTTCAGCCGGACTGACGAGAGCCTCGGCAACACACCATGCTATATCATTGTGGATTACAAAAAAAATCGCATCCCCTTCCTCTCGGAGATGAAGATCCGCGCACAAAAAACCGACCGCGACGAACTCGAATCCCAAGGCGGCACAGAGTCGGAAGACAGTGGAGAAGGCCTCGGCATCGAGGAAATACAGCTTCCGTCCTACGCGCTTATGCTAGAAATGTCGGGAGGAATTGTAGAGGGAGCCCTGTACTGGTCGATAGAGAAGGCCGAACCGGTGGCCTATCTTAGGCCGCCAGCCGCGGTGTCCATCAGGTCGGCTTACACAAGGAGAGAAGACACAGCCCCCGTGCGGGCAGCAATGCTTGACATGCTCGCCTCCGCTGCAGGTGCGGTGCGGCGCGGTGAGCTGCTCGACCCGGCCCCCGACAGGGAGGCCTGCAGCGACTGCCCATATAAGCCGCTCTGCAGATACTGGTATTTTCTGGAGTTATAGCGATGTCCTCCCATAATGCGCTCGATGCCTTAAACCTCGACGAATTCCAGCGCGACGCGGCACGCACCGAAGAGACCGCAGTCGTCACCGCAGGCGCAGGGGCAGGAAAAACACGCGCCCTAGTTGGCCGTTTTCTCTACCTGGTTCTGGAACAAGGTGTCGACCCTGAAGAGATCCTCGCCTTAACTTTTACACGCAAAGCGGCCGCCGAAATGTTTCAGCGTATACATGAGGCACTCGGTGCATCCACAGGCCCAGAGTCGGCCCTTGCAGACCGCCTGGTCAATGCGCACATCCAGACACTCGACTCGTTCTGTCGCGAAATCGTCGCGGCAGCAGCACCCCTGTACGGCTATACGCCTGAGTTTCAAATCGACGAAGTAGCCTGTGCTACCATGGCCACAAAGGTGGCCTACCGCTATGTGCTCGACAATCAGGGTGCCAGTGGGCTCCACAGCCTTCTGGGAGCCTTCGGTTTTGATGTGGTGGTTCGCAATCTCTTTGCGTCCTTCGGGAGTGCGAACGTCGGGCCCCACTGGAAGGGCCGCCATCTCTGCCGTGCCTCGGCACGCCTCGGTGAGGAAGAATTCAGGCGAACAGCTTTACAGTTGGCCGAAGAGCTGCACAGCATCGCAGCGCAGATTCTCGATCAGGAAAAGAATGCCCCTCCTTCGGGCTTCAGAGAAGGGACACGTCAGGCTATCCGAGCAGCGAGGGCCTTTCTAACTTTCGGCGCACAGCCCGGTATACCGGCCTCAGAGCCCGGTACGCCGCCCTCACGTCCCGGTACGCTGGCATCAGAGCCCGGTACGCCGGCCTTGGCCGAGCTGGCCGCCTTCCTTGCCTACATGCAAGATCCCGAACACACCATCAATCTGCGGAGCGTAGGCAGAAATGAAACGGAGATTGCAATCAAGACCCTCGCCGTAGAACTCCGCGATGAGTCCCGACGCGAGATGATCTCGCAGATCGTGGATTTCGAGCGCTTTCTCCCCGACTACTACGCCATCATGGATCGACTCGACGAATACGCCGACCTTCTGTGCGAGGAGAAATGTCGCGCCAATATCATGAATTACAAAGACCTGGGTGCGCTTGCGGTCGATATTCTCTCAAGCCAGGAAGAGATTCGCCAGTACTGGGCCTCGCGCTTCCGGTACATACTCATCGACGAATTTCAGGACAACAACGATCTGCAGAAGCAGCTGCTTTTGCTTCTGAGTAAGGACGGGGGGAGGCTCCGCAGAGGCAAGTTGTTCTTCGTCGGCGACGAAAAGCAGTCGATCTATCTTTTCCGCGATGCGGACGTCAGCGTCTTCAAATCCCTCGCCGAGGAGCTCGGGGCTTCTCGGTTCTCACTGGTGCGCAACTATCGCAGCGCGCGGCGCCTCATTGCATTCTTCAACGCAGCATTCAGCGTAGTCATGCAGCCGGCCGACCACACCTGCCCTCGGCAGTTCGAGGCGACGTATGAAAGTATGGAAGCTTATGGTACGGAGGAATCGGCAGACTTTGCGTCGCACATTGAGTATCACTGCATCACGGCAGATGTGGCGCCGCAGGAGTCACAGGATTCGTGCGGCGAGCTACTCTCGGCGAAAGAGACACTTGCCTACCGCATTGCGCGCTGGATCCGCGCTGCGGTCGAGTCGTCCACCCCTCTTTTCGTCCGCAGCGGGGATCATGCCGGAAACCAGCCGGTGCTGAGAAAAGCGGAATACGGCGATATCGCCATTCTCATGCGCACCACGAGGCGCCAGTACGAACTGGAAAAATATCTGCGCATGTTCGCGATTCCTTTCGTCACCGACACTTCCTCGAGCCTCTTTTCCGAAGAACCTGTCAACGATCTTTATTATCTATTGCGCCTGCTGCTCGACGGGCAGGACCTCTTTGCGACCGCCGCGGTTCTCCGCAGTCCTCTGTGCCGAATATCGAACGATGGATTTATAGTTGTCCTCACCGAACACCTGAGCCTTGCCGACCTCGAGGCTGGCATTCCTGAGATGTTGAGCGAACAAGACAGCGAATCCGTGCGCACCATGCTCCGGTTCTATGGTGCCTTGAGGAAGATCTCGGATCACCTGCCGCTCATGGAACTCGTCGCATATGTCTGGGAGCACGCCAACCTTGAGCGCTCGATTCTCGTCGACCCACAGCAGCACCCTTACCTCGACCACTGGAACATCCTCCGTATGATCGCCGCGGACATCGAGGCGCGCGGCGGGCATCTCCAAGCTTTTCTCGCAGCCCTGCGAGGCTACATACAACAAACACAGCGCTTCGATACCAATCTGGCTCCCAAGAGCGAGAAACAGGGCGTTCAGCTCCTCACCATTCACAAGGCAAAGGGGCTCGAATTTCCCATCGTCATCATTCCGTGGATGGAGGCGGCGACGAACAAGAACTCAGGTAGCGAGCTCTGGGGCGTGCTCGAATCGGCACAGGGTAAGACACGATTCTACACGGTCGACATCGGCTTTCACGATCGGATCGAAGGCGGCTCGAACATCCTGCAGACGCGGGCACTGAACCTCCGAAGGGAGAAAGAGCGGGCCGAAACCAAGCGCCTATTGTACGTCGCCTGCACGCGCGCGATCGATCATCTCATCATGTTCGATGCGGTCCCCGAAAAACGTGCCTACGACCAGGACAGCTTCCATGCCATTCTTTTTCAGAGCACCAGCCACATCCATCCCATGAGCGATGCGGAGACGCAAATACCCGAGCACCTTACGGGCCTCCAATGCTTCTTCGAGCCCCTGGCGTTCGAACAGGAAGTGCGTGCCGCGCGAAGCCTCGGGGCGGCACCTGCACAGCCTGTGCCGGAAGAAGCTTCGGCATTCGTGGAACCGAGCGAACCACCGCCTCGCCAGCCGCAGCGCCGTCTTACGGCGAGCGCCGTCAACGCCATGGCGACGCACGACAGCCTGGCCGCCACAACCGCGCGCGAGCTTTCGGCACGCATGGTCCGGCAACGGCTGTTCGAGCCCTCCCCTCTCGGCGAATCAGACGCAAGGTCGGATCCCACGGTGTACGGCTCACTGGTCCACGAACTCTTCGTCCACCTCGTGTCGGGCAAGACTATCGAGCAATTTACGGCATCGATGACAGTAGCGCGCGAACTTCGGTCGGGAATGGGGTTCTACTCGACCATGGACCAGGCCATGCACGAGCTTGAGCCCCTGCTTCGGAGCAAGATCTTTTCCGACATACTGCAGAAAGCAATGTTGAAATTCGAGTTTCCTTTTCTGCTGGCCCTTTCTCCCTGGTTCGTAGAGGGCAGGATGGACATGCTGGCCGAATCCAGCGACGAAGTTATCGTGCTGGACCTCAAGACGGATCGACGATTTTTGCCACAGGACTATGCCTTGCAGCTGGGTATCTATCGAATTGCGGCCCAGGCGCTCTTTCCAACAAAGAAGATTCGCACGGGGCTTTTGTATCTCCATTTCGGAGAAATCGCGTGGCAGGAAGGAGAGCTCGACGAAAACATCCTCTTGCACATGTGCAGCGCAATTTCGTATAACCATCTCGAGATGTAATCTCCAGGGAGGCTTTCATAAAAATGCCTAAAAAAGAACAAGGAGCCATCGAAACCGTTTCGCCGACGCCGTGGCGCATCTTTGTGACACTAGCAAAGATAAATACCCTCACGCTCGGCGGCGGCTATGTGATTGTGCCCGTCATAGGAAATTCGTTCAAAAAGAAGGGTTGGATCACAGAAGAGGAGTTCTATCGTATTTTTTCGAGGGCGCAGGTCTTTCCCGGCCCCGTCGCGCTGAGCACATCCTTTCTCTGCTCGTACAGGATCGCCGGGGTGGCCGGCGCCGTCGCCTCCGTGTTCGGGGTGGTTCTACCTCCTTTTCTGGCCCTCATTCTGGTGGGTGGCTTTATCAGCCTCTATGGCGACAACGAACTTTTTAAGCGATTTTTGGGCGGCGCGGGGGCAGTCGTACCTGGGCTCGTAGGCTCGATGCTCTGGAGAAGCGCGCGGAAGCGGACATGGACGATCCGTACGACAACCGAGGTAATCACGCTCGCAGTCCTGCTGGTGGTCTTTCCCTCCGCAGCATTCTTTATCCTTATCGGCGGGATCATCGCACTCTATCTTGGAAGGCTCGTATGGAAATCCTGAGTGTATCGTTAACCTTTTTAAAGGTGGGCATCGTAGCCTTTGGTGGAGGCTGGTCTGTGGTCGGCCTCATCAAAAAGGAAATCGTCCCTCGCTGGATGAGCCCCGACGCATTCAATTCGCTCATTGCGATTGCACAGTCGACACCTGGGCCCATCGCCCTCAATGCAGCGACGCTGGTGGGATGGCAGCGTGCAGGTTTTTGGGGGGCATTGGCGGCGACGTTCTCGGTCATCGCCTTTCCTCTCCTTGCGATGAGTCTCGCGCTGGCGTTCTCGAAATATATCCCGCTCAATAAAAAGCTGGCGGACGAAAGCCTGCGCTCCGGCAGCATGGCGATGATTCTCATGACGCTCTGGACCTTGCTGCCGCAGACCACGCTGCCCATGCCGTGGATATTTGCGCTCGGGGCCTTCGCCGTCACTGCGTTCACGGAATTCAACGGAGTCTGGGTCATTCTCGGGGCGGGAGCCCTCAATATGCTCCTCGGCGCACTGCCCTGATTTCCTGCTGCACTTCTTGGACGGCCTGTACGAATGCAGGGTATTCACCGAGGGCTTTGAGCGGGGTTAATTCTCGCGGCAGCGAAATCGGCATGACTCTCGCGAGCCTCTTTTCGGCGAGAAGATTGTCCACATTGTCCAGCGCACACTCGTGCTTTACAGGGTCGTTACCAGGAATATGCCAGCCAAGCTCTGCGCCCGGACCGCCATAATAATATTTTTCTCTGAGTTCGAGCAGGGCGCTCCGAAGCCAATCGCTGCGATAGACCCGGATGCCCACATTCGTAAAGGTTGTCGACGCACAGGTGGTTGGCGCTGCCTTTGAAGACGAGGCGGCGAGTTTTTCGTGCCGGAATCCGACGGGGAGCCCATTTTGATCGAGGTAGACGGGATAACTTGGCCTTTCGGCATGCGCCACAGGGATGAGAACGCCGATCTCTATACTGCGCACGTCGAACTGCGCAAAAGCCCTCAGGGCGAGCTCCACGGTGATCCAAGAGTTCGCATCGCCGGCAAAATTCGTCACCACATAGCGCGCATTCTGCCACAGGCCCATACACTGCATGGCCGCATCACCGTGGCCGGAGACTTGACCGTCGGCACCTGGCTTCTGAGTAAAGAATATTCTCTTCTCGAGCGGAATGCCTACAGGGTCGAGAACCTGTGCGTCGATCTCCGCCTCCCAGCCCCGAACCACGACGATATGCCGCCCTGTATCGCGTACCGCATCGAAGGCATAGGCAGCCATGGCGATCCGCCCCTCCCCCCGCGCGCTGTGAATAAAATCGGGCACTGGGAAAAGCCCCCGCGGCATCTCCAGGGGAAAGGCCCGGGCGACATCGCCCACGGGCCAGGCCATGCCCGCAGGCCAGGCCTTTGGCGCTCGCTTTGCCTCGAGGAGGGATGCCCTCCACCTTGTCCCCGCCCCTGCAAGAAAACTGACCGAGACGACGTGTGCCACAGCTTCCTCAGAAAGCGGCGGGAGCGCTGCGAGGAGCGAGCGCCGCAGAGGCTCATCCGCAGGCTCTGCGGGGAGCGACAGGATCTCGAAGCGGGGCTGAGGAATAACGTTAATCATCTTGGCACTCGTGGATCGTCCCCGGGCCGCACTCTGCAGGCGCTTCGGGCGGCGCGGGCATGAAATTCGCGCGGTCGGGATGCACGACGATGTACTTTTTTACGAATCCGACGGGCCGGTAGGTCATCTTCGCCTGCCTAAGACCAAGGTCGCCGAGGTCTTGTTCTCGGTTGATATACTGATAGTGCTTTGGGAGCGACTCTGCAAAGGCCTGATTGATGAACTGGTAGATGCCTTTGAACCTATCGCTCGCCTTTTCGAAGTGCACCGCGAACATCTTGCCCTTGGCGAGCGGCTCTCCTAGGCACCAGCCGACCGGCCCATTGTCGATGTAATAGACTGCGCCGCGGAGCCCCAGCACATCGAAGTGCTCGAGAGCTTCGCGAGCTGCGCCATAGTCGCCCTCCACACCCTTACTCGCCCGCCACTCTTCCAAGACGGCCAATGCATCGGGCACGCGGCTTCTGTTGAATGGACGCTGCTCGCAGCTGTAGGTGTTCACAAAACCATTCACCAGATTGCGCTTCTTATGGTAGGCACGGCCGTTGAGGGTCGCAAGGGCTTCGCGACTATAGAGATAGTCGAAGTTGTCCCTATCCTCACGAATGAAATAGCCGCGCGCCTCGAGCTCGATGCGGTGCTGCCTTGCCTGGGACTCGGACAGATGCCGCATGTAGTCGAAGCGCAGCATAAGCTCGTCGAACTGTTTGAGCGATGGAAAGCAACAGGGCAGATAAAAAAACACTTTTCCCTTAAGATGTCCAGAAATGACGAGGTTCCCGTCAGGCAACTTGGAGACCTGATACCCATAGGTGCGACGAAAAAGATACAGCGCCGCAAAGGAGAACTCCGAGATGCCGTCAGGAAGGAGGTTGAGCGCTGGATACAGCTCGTCCCGCGCGTCGAGATCCAAGGGTGCGAATTCTGGATATGTGGGGATATGCATAGCTCTATGATACTCAGACCATTCGCCCTCGGCAAGAATCTCGACCCAAGCTCGACGGCACCCTTGCGCAAAATAGCCATCCGGTGCCATAGTGAAATATCATGAGTAGAACAACCGATTTTTTGTCCAAACCCTATGTGGACGCCCTGCTGAATCGCTTCCTCGACTATGTCAAGATCGACACGCAGAGCAATCGACACATCGAAACGACACCGACCACAGAGGGCCAGTGGAACTTAGCAAAGAAGCTTGCGCTCGAACTGCGCGAAATTGGCGTTCCCCAGGTCGAGCTCGACGACAAGTGCTACATCGTCGCACATTTGCCTCCTAGCCCAGGAAAGGAGAAGGCGCCCTGCATCGGGCTCATGGCGCACATGGATACGGCGAGCGATGTCTCAGGGCGCAACGTGCGGCCTCGCGTCATCAAGAATTACGACGGAAAAGCAGTGCGGCTTTCAGAGCAGTATGTTCTCGATCCTGCCGAATTCCCCGACCTCGTGGACCATGTCGACGATACGATCATCGTCACCGACGGCTCGACCCTCCTCGGTGCAGACGACAAAGCGGGCGTTGCCGAAATCATGACCGCAATCGAATGGCTTACAAACCATCCCGAGCTTTCACACGGGCCCATCGACATCTACTTCACGCCCGACGAGGAGACCGGCAAGGGTATGGACAATTTTCCCCTCCAGAAGGCAAAGGCTATCGCCTGCTACACGCTCGACGGCGGCAAGGCGCCGGAAGTGGAGGCGGAGTGCTTCAACGCATCCGCGGTGAAGGCCGAATTTTTCGGCAAGGTGATCCACATCGGCGCCGCGCGGGGAAAACTCGCCAACGCGGTCGCCATGGCGGCGAGCTTCATTGGGCTACTGCCCCGCTCCGAGAGCCCTGAGGCCACCGACGGCTGGTACGGCTATTATTGCCCCATCGAGGTGTCCGGAAACCTCGACTACGCGTGGACCGAAGTCTATCTACGCGATTTTTCGTCCAAGCGCATGGAAGAGAGAATCGCCGCCCTCAAAGTCTTCGCGGAGGCGGTCGAGGCACAGTTTCCGCAAGGAAAGGTCAAGCTGACGGCGACCACACAGTACCTCAACATGAAACAGAAACTCGACGCACACCCCGAAGTGCTCGAAAAGCTCGGACGCGCGATCAAAACCGCAAGCTACGAGCCGGTCATGAAACCCATCCGCGGTGGTACGGACGGTTCGCGGCTCACAGAGATGGGCATCCCAACCCCCAATACCTTCACCGGCGGCTACAACTATCACAGCCGCACCGAGTGGGCGTCGCTGTCCGAGATGTCGCTGGCCGTAGAGACTGTGATCAACCTTGTGCTGATCTGGGCCGAATAGACAGCCGCTCCGCAATGCCGTCCAGCCAGGCTTTGCGCCGGGCATAGCTGCTGTGGCGGAGGCTCCAGAACACGTGGACCTCCGCGTCGCTCACCCCGCAGAATTCTAGCACATTCTTCTTCCAGACCAAGGCAGGCGGCCAATCGTGGCCGTCGTCGGGCGCAGCGGCATCGGTGGTCACGAACACATCGAAGCGCTTTCGCGTGAACAGACCCGGTGCCTCGTCGTTCCTGAAATCGGCCTCTCGGAAGCCATAGGCGATGCCTGGCCTGAATACTCTGTCCAAAAAACCTTTCATGATCGCCGGCGGTCCTCCCCACCAGTCGGGGTACACGAAGACAACCCTGTCCGCCTTCTGAATCTGCTCTTGATACTGCAGCGTTCTCTCATCGAAGCTGAACTTACGGGGCAGCTCCTCCTGGGGCATCACCGGATCGAAGTTGTCCTGATAAAGATCGATCAAAATCACCGGCGAATACCCCTGCGATTCAAGGGCGCGGACGACCCTCTCCGCGATGGCGCTGTTGAAGCTCGGCTTTTTGGGCTGTGCCAGAATGACAAGTGCATTCATATCCTCTCCCGCTTATCCGAAAAATTTTTCATAAATTCCTACTATATTACTAGAATATAATCACAAAGATGAGTATAATAGTAATGTAATGACAAAGAAATTTTCACAAGACGAACTGCTGGAGATACTGCAGGGCGTCGAAGACCCCGAGCTCGGCTATTCGGTCGTCGATTTGGGCTTGATTTATCGGGCTGAACAGACCGAAAGCGGCATCGATGTCGATTTTACGCTGACGTACATCGGCTGCCCGCTCGAAGGCATGCTCAGGCAAGAGATTGTGAACACACTGCGCGAAGCGACAGGCGTTCAAGACATTCGGACAAGACTGGTCTGGGATCCGCCCTGGACTATAGAAAAGGCAAGCGCCGAGATTCGCCTGGATATGGGGTACCCTATCTGGTGAACCTAAGGAGCGGCGCAAGGACCTTCCCGGCCGGCGCAGACATGAAAGAGGTATGATATGCAGAGTGGACTTGTCATTCGTGGCCTTACGGCCGGTTTGAATACAAGGCGCATCATAGACGGGCTGGATCTGGAAGTACCTGACGGCGAGGTCCATGCCCTGATGGGCCCCAATGGGCACGGCAAGAGCACGCTCGCCAACATTCTGATGGGAAATCCCGGCTACATCGTCGAATCGGGGGAAGCCCTCTTGGACGGTGAAAATCTTTTGGACAAGGAAGTGTGGGAGCGTGCACAAAAAGGCCTCTTTTTGGCCTTCCAGTATCCGGTCGAAATTCCGGGCGTGACCGTATCGAAGTTCCTGAAGCGCATCGCCGACCTGCGCCGGGAGCCGCCGAAAAACACCGCTGCCTTTCTCGCCGAGTTGAAAGAGCACCTTGCAATGCTCGATATCGATCCGGTGTTCGCAAACCGCTATCTCAACGACGGCTTTTCGGGCGGCGAGAAAAAGCGCATGGAGATTCTGCAGATGCTCACATTGCAGCCGCGTTTCGCCATCTTCGACGAGACCGACTCGGGGCTGGATGTGGATGCGCTGAAAGTCGTCGCCGAGGGTATCAATCACATGCGGCGGCCGGGATTTTCGGCGCTCGTGATCACGCATTACCGGCGCCTTCTGGACCTCGTCAAGCCCGACAGAGTACACATTCTCGAAAAGGGACGGATCGTTGCATCGGGAGGCTTCGAGCTGGCCGAACTCCTTGAGCGCGAAGGGTACGAGGGCGTCCGCCGCGTCGTTTCGGATAAAAAGACACGCGAGGTGGCCTATGAGAACTGATACAGCAGTACAGAGAGAGGAGATCAGAAGCATCGGCGAAGGCTACGCGGAGCGCTTCGGCTTCACGATGCCCGACCACTCGCTCTTCAACACCGGCGTGGGCCTGACCGAGGAGACCGTGCGCACCATCAGCAGGGCCAAGGATGAGCCCGACTGGATGCTGAAATTCCGACTGAGGGCCTTTCATATCTTTCAGACCATGCCCATGCCGACTTGGGGCGCCGATCTCTCCAAGCTCGATTTCGACAAGATGACGTATTATTCCAGACCGACGGAGACCGCACAGGACTCTTGGGATGCGCTGCCCGACGATATCAAGAAGACCTACGAGAGACTGGGCGTTCCAGAGTCCGAGCGGAAATTCCTTGCGGGCGTCGGGGCGCAGTACGATTCCGAAATGGTCTACCACAACATCCGCGAGGACCTCAAGAAAAAGGGCATCATCTTCACCGACGTGGAGACCGCGGTCCGCGAGCACTCCGATATCGTCAAACGCTTCTTCGGCACCGTCGTGCCCTCCGACGACAACAAGTTTGCAGCGCTCAACAGTGCAGTCTGGTCGGGAGGCTCCTTCGTCTATATACCGCCCAATGTCCACGTAGAGATACCCCTCCAGGCCTACTTCAGGATCAACAGCCAGGCATTCGGACAGTTCGAGCGTACGCTCATCATCGCCGATGAGGGTTCCTTCGTACACTACATCGAAGGGTGCACGGCGCCCGTTTTTTCGAAGGATAGCCTACACACGGGGGTCATTGAAATCATCGCTCTGCCGCATTCGCGCATACGGTATACGACCGTGCAGAACTGGCCCAATAATATGTACAATCTCGTCACCCAGCGTGCTTTTGCCTACGAAGGTGCGATTATGGAGTGGGTGGACGGCAACATCGGCTCAAAAGTGACCATGAAATACCCCGCGATATTCCTGATGGGCCCAGGTGCGAGGGGCGAAGTGCTTTCGATCGCCTTTGCGGGCAAAGGACAGGAGCAGGACACAGGGGGAAAGATATTCCATTTTGCGTCCGACACATCCAGCATCATCACCTCGAAGTCCATCTCAAAGGATGGCGGTATTGCGAGCTACCGCGGGCTCGTCAAGGTCGAGGCCGGACTTTCGAACGTCAAGGTGAAGGCAGATTGCGATGCCCTCATCCTCGACCCCCAGTCGTGCTCGAACACCTATCCCACCATGGATATCCGCTCCGAGCAGGTGTCCATAGAGCACGAGGCCAAGGTCTCGAAGATCGGCGAGGACCAACTTTTCTACCTCATGAGCCGAGGGCTTACGGAGAAAGAGGCGGCGACCATGATCGTCAGCGGCTTCATCGACCCGCTGGTCAAAGAGCTGCCCATGGAGTACGCGGTCGAACTGAACCGCCTTATAGAGCTCGAAATGGAGGGTTCCGTAGGATGAGCGAACTGCATACGATTGAAAGACCGAAGGGCCTCCCGAAATACGATGCCCTGGCGACGTTCACGGCTGCGAATGCCATCGAGACGGTCCACATCTCCTATCCTGCGGGCGACAGAAATGATGAAGTCCGGCTTGTGCAGATCGAGGTTTCGCCTTCGGCGTCGCCTTCGGCGCGCGAGTCTCTGCACTATCGCGCGACGATCGAGCTTGGAGAGGGAGCCGAGGCGAAGGTCCTCGTGCGATTCGCAGGGAGTTTCGGGAGCGCGGCGGTCGTGCCTCGGCCGGAATTGCTCACGACCACCCTCGATATCCGCCTTGCCGCCTATTCGTACCTACATCTCTATGTCGTATCGGGACTCTCCGTGCCCTACTTCCGCGAAGCCTTCGACCGCGCAGTGCTGCAGGAGGGCGCCAAACTCGAGTGGACCACGATCGGATTCGACGAGAACAGTGGGATTTACTCGGCGAACATCGATCTGGCCGGTGCAGAGAGTGAGCTCGACCTCGCGGGCGCCTACGGAGCCCACAGAAATACCGAGCAGGAGCACATCATCTCCGTTCACCATATTGCCCCGCGCACCAGGAGCCGTACCAACCTGAAATCCGCCCTTAAGGACTCGGCGTATCTCATCTTCCGAGGATTGATCCATGTCGCCCCCACTGGTTTCGGCACCGACGCCTACCTCTCCGACAAGAATCTGATCATGGAAGACGGTGCACGCGCGGAGAGCCTGCCTCAGCTGAAGATCGACACCGACGATGTCGCCTGCAGCCATGGGGCTACGACCGGCGGGCCCCGCGAGGATGCGCTGTTCTATCTCATGAGCAGGGGCCTCGACCGCGAGGCTGCGAAAAACATGCTCGTGCTGGGCCATCTGAGCTCAGTGTTCAACCGCCTACCCGAGGGGATTGCTGAGGAAATGGAGAGCGCTGCGGCCTTTTCACTCGGCATCCGCGAGAAAGGAGGCTCCCGATGAGACCTCAATTTGTCATGCACGCATCCGTAGAAGAAAATTCCTCAGTCGCAGGTGCGCTCAAGGGTGAATTCCCCCTCTTCGACGAACAGCCGGAACTCATCTATCTCGACAATGCGGCAACGGCGCAGAAGCCTCTGTCCGTGCTCGATGCGGAGCGGGATTTTTATCTGAAATCCTGCGCAAATGTGCACCGCGCCATCCACTCGATCGGCGAAGAAGCGACCGCACGCTACGAAGAGGCGCGCAGGCGCATGGCGCGCTTTATCGGCGCCAGGCCTGAGGAAACCATCTTTACGCACGGCACCACGGAGTCCATCAACCTCGTGGCGCGCACCTACGGAGAGACGCTCGGACCTGGTGACGAAATCATCCTTTCGGTCATGGAGCACCACGCAAACATGGTGCCCTGGCAGCAGCTCGCAGAGCGGCGCGGGGTCGCGCTGAAATTCATCCCCGTCAGCGAAGAGGGCGAACTGGACATGGCCGAATACGGACGGCTCCTCAGCTCGAAGACCAGGCTTGTGGCCCTGACCATGATCTCGAATGTGCTCGGCACGATCAATCCGGTCGATAGCATCGTCGAGACGGCACATGCGGCGGGAGTACCCGTGCTCCTCGACGCGGCGCAGGCTGCACCCTCGATGTCCCTCGACGTGAAGGCGCTCAGGGCGGATTTCGTCGCCTTCTCCGGGCACAAAATGTATGGGCCCTTCGGCATAGGCATTCTCTACGGCACGGAGCGCATGCTCGACGCCATGCCCCCCTTCATGGGGGGAGGCGATATGATCTCCGAAGTGCGGCTCGAAGGTTTTTCGGCGAATGAACTGCCGTACAAATTCGAGGCAGGGACGCCGGCCATATCGCAGGCAGTCGGCATGGAAGCGGCAGCAGACTGGCTTTTCGGCGTCGGGCTGGATGCTCTGGGAGAATACGAATCGGCGCTGGCAGGGCGCTTCATGGAAGGCATAAAGGGCATTCCGGGCATCCGGATACTCGGCAGCGCCGCACGGCGAGCCGGTATCGTGGCCTTTACCCTCGAAGGCGCGCACGCACACGACGTGGCGGCCTATCTGGACCGCTATCACATTGCGGTGCGGGCGGGGCACCACTGTGCGCACCCCTTGGCGCGCCGTTTCGGGATCACTTCGTCGGCGCGGGCGAGCTTCGGCACCTACAACACCTGCAAAGACGTGGATACCGCCATCCGCGTGCTCTCCAGGGCTGGGGAGGCTCTATGAGCGATCCATTTGCAGCCGTCTACGAAGAGATAATCCACGAGCACTACAAGCGGCCAAAATACCGTCGGATTCTGGATAGCCTGCCCTATGTCGAAAATCCATCGTGCGGCGACCGACTGCGCGTCTCCATAACGCTGGGCTCCGACGGACGGATCGCGGAGGTAGCCTTCGACGGCTCGGGCTGTTCGATCTCGATGAGCTCGGCGGACATCCTCGCCGAGAATATTATCGGCAAGACGCCCGACGAGGCGCGTCAGTACATCGAGACTTTTTTGGCCGTGCTTCGGGGCGAACTCGATGTCGACAAACTCGATGCCTTCGGCGATGCGGTAGCCTTTAAGGGCGTGGCACGCCTACCGGTGCGCGTCAAGTGCGCGGCGCTCGCGTGGCGGGCTGCACTTACCCGGCTCGATGCCCTTGAGATGCCATTGACTGATACCACGTCTTGAAAACCTCCTATCATGGATCCTAGGGCGTATGCGCTAGCGCCGACCGTCCGGCGCCGATAGCCTATGGCAGTCAGCTGGTGGTCAGTCTATAGCGGTCTCGGCAAACGACATTTTCGAATAATGGTGTAACTTTTCCTCTCTCATGTCCTTCTTTAAAAAGAAACTATTATCGTCATATCGGCATCAAATACATACCTACAACCCGCATAGACTTTTTTATACAAGTGTATACAATACTGGTTTACAAAATTGCAGCCATACCTTATGGTTATTGACGAACATTGAGAAAAAAGGCAGGGTAATGTTTCCTTCATTCGACTTAAAAGAATATGAATTAGTCACAAGCAACACTGGAGTGTTCACCGGGGTCGAGATCGATCTCATAGTGGAAATTCTCAAAGATTGGCAGAAAACACCGGGACAGCCCTATACGCTTCTCGAACTGCGAGATGGCAAGACCCTCGTCGCATTCGCCATCATTCACCGAGTGTCCGGACGCAACTTCACCTTCGATATTCGTTTTATTGTGCTGGACCGAGACTACCGCTCCACCAACGCCATTCAGCACCTCTTCGAGATGATCGACGAAGAACTGCTCAAAAAAATCCCGTTTGCGGTGATCCGTGTCGAAATCTCGTCGCTGAAGCGAGCGAGTCTCGGCGAAAATGCGCTCGAAAACGCGAAGTATTGCCAAATCGGTCATATACCTGCCTACTATGGCGAACACGATGATTTCTTCTTTTATATAAAGGCAATTTTTAGAAATCCGCCCGACTTCATTAAGGTTTCAAAGCCATTCGAGGATGAGCTGCCTGCAGCCACCCACCTCGAAGAGCTCCAGACTCAGGAAGAGAATTGAGAGCATGACGGTAGGCGCTATAGAAGGCGGCGGCACCAAGTTTTTCTGCGCAATTGCGGTATTCGATCCGGATGACCCCGCGAGAAAACCTGAAATCATCGAGCAAATCCGCATCCCTACCGGGGAGCCTCAGAAGACCCTTGCGACCGTCGTGGATTTTTTTCTGAGTGTGGCAGGCGTTCAGAGGAAGGGATGCGACGAACCAAAGCCAGGAGGCAACCGGGTCATCGAAGCCATTGGAATCGGCATGTTTGGTCCTATCGAATGCGACACGCGCAGCCCGCGCTGGGGCTACCTCCTCAATACCCCAAAGCCTGGCTGGGCTCATCTCGATATCGCTCAGAGACTCCAGAGAGCGCTCGGCGTCCCCATCAAGCTCGAGACCGATGTCGCCGCAGCGGCGCTCGGCGAATGGATGTGGGGCGCCGGCCGTGGCACAAAAGTCTGTGCGTACATCACGGTTGGAACGGGCATCGGCGCAGGCATTCTCGTCGATGGAAAGCCCTTGCGCGGGCTTTTCCATCCAGAAGTCGGACACATGCGCGTTCCAAGGGCGAGCATGTACCCCCGCGGAGAAACTGTGGCATCCACAGGTCCTGCTGAGCTCATCTTGGGCGATGCAAACTTCAAAGGCGTCTGCATCCACCACGGCGACTGCCTCGAAGGGCTGGCGAGCGGCCCCGCCATCGCGGCTCGCTGGGGCGTTGCACCCAAAGACCTGCCTTCGAACCACCCTGCATGGCGACTTGAAGCCGAGTATCTCGCACTCGCTTTTTCCAATATCGCGCTCACCATGGCGCCCGACAGCATCATCGTGGGCGGCGGAGTCGGCCTACACGAGGGCCTCCTCGATATGGTCGCCGACCGTATGCACGAATTGCTGGGAGGCTATATCCAGGCTCTCGATTCGGTGGAGGCGATCCGCAGCTTCCTCGTGCGTGCCGAGCTTGGGGGTGAAGCAGGCATTCTCGGGGCAGCGCAGCTTGGGCGGGAAGCTCGGGCGTGAGGCGGACCAAAAGCCATCGCATTGCAGCATCGCGGGTATTAGAGAGAGGGTCCGTAGCAGCCTTGGAATAACTCTTGACAGCGGTGCTGCCCGTAATGTCTTGAAACTAAAAATCTCGGCCTTGATTTATGCACCTTTTTTCTGCTATAGTACGCCCGGTTTATTTCGATCGGTTTGTTTCCGTTTTTTGCCGAGATAGCTCATCTGGCAGAGCGGCGCACTCGTAATGCGCAGGTGCCGGGTTCGATTCCCGGTCTCGGCTAACTACAAAAAAATACGCCGGGGGGGCTGGGACAGGCGCTGTAACCGGAATCTGCCACGCGTGGGCAGGAGCAGTTCAACGGCAACATTCAAATCAAGATAATTTCTGGTACCTCAGGTCGTCTCATGCTGGAAGCCGCCCGCTGAGCCGATTCTTGTAAACAGACAAATCCCGTGTAAACCTAAACCGAGCCGTTTTCATTGGGTAGCGCTCCATGAAGGCCTATTCTCTATTGTTTGAACCACCTCCACGTTCTCTATTTACCCTTGCCCAATTTATTATTATTTTTAGAATATAAAATGTTTATTATATAATAAACATTTTATAAAGGAGTTATTATGTTATTCACAGTTCCCGACTTACAATATCCCTTCGATGCCTTAGAACCCTACATCGATACCGAGACCATGCGCATTCACCACGACAAGCACCACGGCGCCTACGTTGCCAACCTCAACAAAGCCGTAGACGGCACCGAATATGCATCCTGGAGCATCGAGGCCATTGCGCGCGACTGGGCCAAACTGCCCGATGCGATCCGGACAGCGGTGCGAAACAACGGCGGCGGCCACTACAACCACAGCCTTTTCTGGGAGCTCATAGGTCCAGGCGCCGGCGGCAAACCCACAGGTGCCCTCGCCTCCGCGATCGACAGGGATTTAGGCGGCTTCGACGCTTTCAGAAGCGAGTTCACCAAGACAGCCTTGGCGCGCTTCGGCTCGGGCTGGGGCTGGCTCTCCCTCGGCCCAGGCAAGAAACTCGTCATCGAGTCGACGCCGAACCAAGATAGTCCACTGGCCGAGGGCCGAGTCCCCTTGCTCGGCGTCGATGTCTGGGAGCACGCCTACTACCTCAAATATCAAAACCGCAGGGCCGATTACCTCGAAGCCTTCTACAACGTGATCAACTGGAAGGCTGTTGCGGCGCGCTACGAAAAGGCGATGGGATAGTTACGCGGGTGCCTCTCTATAAACAAGAGATGCCATCGAGGGGGTGGGGGCCGCAATGGATGGAGCGGGGGCGCTAAGGCGCCCCCGCTTCGTCATGAGGGATCGATGACAGATCGAGACCTGAAGCCGCCGGCGATGGCTCTCACGTAAAATTCCTGTTCACTCGTCTCGATGGCGCCGGGACGTGCGGCGCGTACGGCACGAATGGCGCGCTCCGGCTCTTCCCCGAATTCGACGAGAATGCGGGCGGCGAGGAGGCCGGTGCGTCCAAAGCCTCCCATGCAGTGAATGCAGACTCGGCCGCCGCGCGCGAGGACTTTGCGCACAAAGGGGCCTTCGCGGCGCCAGGACTGTTCCCAGACCGGGCCAGGAATCGATGCGTCGGCAATAGGCAGCCTCAAGTGGCGGATATGTTCCGGCACCAGCTCAGGCAGACGCTCCACGCCGGCAAATCTATATTCGTGCTCTTCTATGAGACTGATGAGGACTTCGGCGCCCCAAGATTCGATCGCCGCGAGGTCAGCAAGCAGGTCGCGGTCCCAGTCGCGGTCGTCGAAGAGACCCGGCAGCTTTCGTCCCGGGCAGTACGTCATACCAACGACGCCGGAAAAATGTGGGCTTCGTAGTTCGTCGATTCGAAGAGGATTACTCTGGTCCGAGCACTTCTTCATTGTATCCTCGCATTCCGCTGCACCGTACGGTCGGACTCAGTCCCGCTTCTGATAGTTCGGCGCTTCCTTCGTGATGACGATGCTGTGCGGATGGCTCTCGGCGTAGGCCGCCGCAGTGATGCGCACCATACGGGCACTCCTCAGCTCGGCCAGTGTCCGGGCACCAGCGTAGCCCATGCCCGAGCGTAGACCGCCCAACATCTGCGCCATGTAGTCCGACAGTTTTCCCCGATATGGAACCAGCCCCTCGACACCTTCCGGCACCAGCTTACCGTTCGACTGGCCGGAGCCGTAACGGTCTCTGCCGTAGCCATGAAGCGCTCCAACCGACCCCATGCCACGGTAGCTCTTGAACTGGCGACCCTCGTAGAGCACGAGTTCGCCCGGCGCCTCTTCGAGGCCGGCAAGGAGACTGCCGAGCATGACTGTCTCGGCGCCCGCCGCAATCGCTTTGACGATATCGCCCGAATAGCGGATGCCGCCGTCGGCGATGATGGGTACACCCTGGGCTCGCGCGGCTGTTGCGCATTCGTAGATGGCCGAAAGCTGCGGCATACCGGCACCGGAGATGATGCGGGTGGTGCAGATCGAGCCTGCGCCGACGCCGACCTTGATCGCGGAAGCGCCCGCTTCGATGAGGGCTCGCGTGCCCTCGGCGGTGACGACATTGCCCGCAACGACAGGCGTATCCGGAGCGATGGCTCTGATGCGGTGAATCGCCTCTATGACTTTTTTCGAGTGGCCGTGCGCCGTGTCGACAACGAGGATATCCACGCCGCGCGCACGAAGCAAGTCTACCCTCTCCTCGAGGTCCGACCCAACCCCGACCGCCGCACCCGCAAGGAGCCGCCCGCGGGCATCCACGGCCGCGCTCGGGTACTCCTCTTTTTTGACGATATCCTTAATGGTGATGAGCCCTTTGAGCTTGCCGTCGCGGTCGACGAGGGGCAGCTTTTCGATCTTGTGGCGGCGGAGAATTGCCTTGGCATCCTCGACCGTGGTCCCCTCGGGAGCGGTCACGAGGTTCTTCGACGTCATAAAGACGGACACCGGTTTCTGCATGTCTTCTGGGCCACAGAAGCGCCGATCGCGGTTGGTGATGATACCGACGAGTCGGCCATTCTGAGGGTCGAGGATGGGGATACCCGATATCCTGTACGTTTCCATGAGGTGCTCCGCTTCGGCGAGCGTCGCAGTCTCCGGAAGCCATACGGGATCGGTGATCATGCCCGACTCGGAGCGTTTGACTTTGTAGACCTCGGCGGCCTGAGCTTCGGCCGACATGTTTCTATGAATAACGCCTATGCCCCCGATACGCGCAATCGCAATCGCAAGCTGTGAATCGGTGACCGTATCCATAGCAGCCGAAAGAATCGGAGACTTCAGCCGGAGTCCAGGCACAAGCTCAGCCGAAATGTCGACTTCCGAGGGGAGGACTTCGCTGTAGCCGGGAACAATGAGAACATCGTCGAAGGTAAGTCCCTCGCCTTCTTCAATCAGTGATTCAAAACCCATATTCAGAACCTCTCCAAAATGTATTGCGAAAAGAAATGCGGGCGCCGCTCGGCAGGGACCGCACAGCAGGAACCAAACCGCACAGACGGCGCCACTCGGCCGGAGCCGGCCGAGTCCCTGTGCGCCTCAGTGCCTGAAGTGGCGCACCCCCGTGTATACCATCGCAAGGCCGAGCCTGTCGGCCGCGGCGAGCACCTCCGCATCCCTCACCGAGCCGCCCGGCTGCACCACCGCGGTCACCCCGGCCTTCGCCGCGGCCTCTATGCCGTCGGCAAAGGGGAAAAACGCGTCCGACGCCATCACCGCGCCCCTTGCACGCTCACCGGCGCGCTCGCAGGCCTGCCGCACGGCGTCGACCCTATTGGTCTGGCCACCACCAATGCCCACCGCCGCGCATCCTACGGCCAGCACGATCGCGTTGGATTTGACATGCTGCACCAGCTTCCAGGCGAAGCGCAGGGCTTCCATCTCTGCGGCGGTGGGCTGCCGCGCGCTCACCGCGCGCCACTCGGTGCCCACCGGGTCGCCGCGATCCGGCTCCTGCACAAGAAGGCCCCCGGCCGCACTTCGGAGCTCGCGCGCCTGGCGCGCAAACACTAAAGGATCGGCTTCGACGAGCCGCAGATTCTTCTTTGCCCTCAGCACATCGAGGGCAGCCTCGTCGAAAGAAGGCGCTGCGACGCACTCGAGGAAGAGCTCCTTCAGGGCAGTCGCCGTTTCGGCGTCGAGCGGCCGGTTAAGCGCCACTATGCCGCCAAACGCGGAGACAGGGTCGCACGCGAGGGCCGCTTCGTAGGCCTCCCTCAGACTCCCCGCCTCTGCAGCACCACAAGGCGAAAGGTGCTTCACGATGACGGCCGCCGGTTTTTCAAAATCGACCACGGCGCGCCATGCTGCGTCGAGGTCGAGCAGGTTATTGTACGAAAGCTCCTTGCCACCGAGAACCCGTCCTCCGAGAGGACCGCATCCTCCGAGCGGGCTGCCTCCCCTTTGCAGCCCACATTCACTCTCCGAAAGAACGAAAACGGCTTTCTGATGAGGATTTTCACCGTAGCGAAGGCAACGCTCGATGCGCCCAGCGAAGCTGAATTCGACGCCAGGGGCAGCTGCATGAGCGGCACCCGCTGCTCCGGTGGCCAAGAGCGGGGCGCCAGAAGCGGCAGCTGAGATAGAAAAGGTGTTTGTAGAAGTCTCTCCTTTGGCCGCAGCATCCGAAGCAGCGCTTGAAGCCATGCCCGCGGTGGCCTCACTGCCGGATGCATCCTTAAACCATGTGGCGATCGCTGCATCGTAGGCTGCGGTTCGGGCAAAGGCCTTGGCCGCAAGCGCTCGCCTTGTCTCGAGCCCGATGCCGCCCCCCTCCACCTCGAGTGCAACCCTCTCATAGTCGCCCGGCTCGCAGAGCACACACACGCGTGCATAATTCTTGGCGGCGGCGCGGATGAGGGCCACTCCGCCGATATCGATTTGTTCGATGATCTCGGCTTCTGCGCCGAGGCCGGGAGACGCGGGGGCTCCTTCTGCCGGAGCCCCTCCGCCTCCTGCGGTCTGTACCGGAGCTCCGCCGGCCGCAGAAGCCCCAAAACCTCCGCCTCCCGCAGACTGTGCCGGAGTCCCACCGACTACAGAAGCCCCTGAATCCTTGCCCGCGGCCATCTCGGCCCCCGCATCCTCCGCCGGGGCGCCTCCTGCAAACGGTGCCGGAGTCCCAGCCACGGACTTAGGCGAGGCGCCGCCAGATCTCGCTGCCCTTCCTGCAGCCTCCGCCAGCGTCTTCACCCTCTGCAAAGTCTCCTCAAAAGGGTAGAGATTGACGACCACAAGATCGATCAGCTCGAATCCGCAAGCGCGCACCTCTTCCAAGTCCGCAGCCTCTGGCCGCGCAAGTATCCCCGCATGAATCGCCGGATGCAGCGTCTTTACCCTGCCGCCGAGCAGCTCCGGAGAGCTGGTATAGGCGGCGACATCCATGGGCTCGATGCCCCCACCGCGCAGCGCAGCCGCGCTCCCCCCCGAGGCGAGAAACCGCCAGCCTTGCCGGGCAAGTCTCTGTGCGAACGACACGAGCCCTGTTTTGTCATACACCGATATCAATGCGAGAGGCATAATCAGACTCCTTTTCTTCAATACTACTCCGCCTAAGTGCAAGATCCCGGACAAGAGCGACCACTTCCCTGTGCTCGGTCTCATGGACGCGCGCCTCGAGGGAAGAAAGGGTGTCTTCTCCGAATATAGGTACTTCCGCGACCCTGAGTACAGGGCCCGAATCCACTCCTTCATCGGGCACGAGATGGAGCATGACGCCGGTCCGTGCAATATCGCCGCGCCGAAATGCATCGAATGCCCGCTCTATCGCATGCGTGCCGGGGAAGACCCCCGGAAGTGCCGGATGCAAGTTTATCACCTTTCCGGGAAAATGTTCGAGAAAGGCTCGTCCTAAAAGCCGCATCCAGCCCAGCAGCATCACCACATCAGCGCCAAAAGACGCCACAATCGCCGCAAGTCTCTCATCGTATGCTTCTCGTTCGGGAGAGCCTCGCCGTGCCCCCTGGGGGGCCGGCACCACGAACACAGGAATCGCATGCCGCACCGCCCTATCGATGCAGCGAGCGCCAGGCACATCGCAGACGAGCGCCTCCACGCGCGCACCTTCGATTATGCGAGCCTCGATGGCATCGATGAGCGCCTGAACGTTGCTTCCCTCGCCCGATGCCAACACGACAATCCGAAGTGGATCGCTCATACGAACCTCACATTTCCTCTGCCGGGCACGAGCTCGCCGATCACCGCGGCGGATTCCGGCAGCATCGACAAAAAGCGGTCGCGCTCATCCGCGTTCACGATGGCCACCATCCCGATGCCGAGGTTGAAGACGCGACGCATCTCTTCGTCCGAGATACTGCCCCAGCGCTGCAAAAGCGAAAAGAGCGGCGGCCACATCCAGCTCCCAATGCGAATGTGTGCATCGAGGTGGGCGGGCAGCACTCTCGGGATATTTTCAAGAAGGCCGCCGCCCGTGATATGGGCAAGGGCTTTGACAGGGCTTGGCGTCGCGTCGAGCGCAGCTTGCAGAACCGGCAGATATGAGCGGTGTGGGCGTAAGAGCGCGTCGGCGAGGCTCTCTCCGAGCTCAGGCTGCACCTGATCCAGGTCCATTCCGTCCGTAATTGCGCGTGCAAGCGAGTAGCCGTTGGTGTGGAGGCCCGAGGATGAGAGCCCGATGAGAAGGTCGCCTTCGGCAAGATCGCCTCGCGGCAAAAGCCGCTCCCTCTCGGCGAGGCCGACGATGGTTCCCGCGATGTCCATTTCACCGTGGCGGTATGTGCCTGGCATCTCGGCGGTCTCCCCTCCGAGAAGCGCACACCCTGCCTCGCGGCAGGCTTCGGCCATACCGCCGACGATGTCGGCGACCTTTGCGGGGTCGAGCACCTCCGCAGCGATGTAGTCCATAAAAAAGAGTGGACGAGCACCCTGGACGAGGATATCGTCGATCGAATGGTTGACCATATCATGCCCGAGCCCCTTAAGGCGACCGAGCTTGAGGGCGAGGCTCGTCTTGGTGCCCACGCCGTCCGTGGAGGCGACGAGCACGGGACGTTCGGATTTTTTAAGGCGTGAGGCATCGAATTGACCCCCGAATGCCCCGATGCCGGCAATCACTTCGAGTCCATAGGTGGAGCGGACAGCTTCTTTCATGAGCTCGACCGCACGGGTGCCCGCGTCGATGTCGACGCCTGCCCTGGCATAGGCGCCCGGCTCGGCCGCAGACTGTTCGGCAGCGCCTTCATGTGAGATCACCGCGTCAGAGCTCTCTAAACCAGCCGAAGACGAAACCGCAGCCAGCGACCTGCGTACGGCTTCGGCGACGTGCATAGCCCGCTCCCCGATATCGCGCCTGTACTGCATGCCCTCGAAATGGATACGAGTGGCCGCCTCGTACGCGGTCTTCAGTGCCTCTTCGCGCGTAGCGCCCACGCCCACAAGGGAAAGAACGCGGCCACCCGAGCTGACGAGGTTCCCCTGCTCGGTGCGTGTGCCGGCATGAAGGCAGAACGCCCTTTCCGGCAATTGCCCTATTCGGATAATCCTTCCCTTCACCGGGTGTTCAGGATAGCCCTCCGAGGCAAGAACAACACAAGCGGCATGCTGTCCCGTAAACCTCGGCATGGCTCGGCTCACCTTGCCTCGGGCGCATGCGGCGAGCGTGGCGAGGATGTCCGAGGCGACGAGGGGAAGAATAGCCTGTGTCTCCGGGTCCCCAAAGCGCGCGTTATATTCGAGGACCATCGGCCCCTTTTCGGTGAGCATGAGGCCTGCATAGAGGGCCCCCACAAAGGGGCTGCCTTCCTCGGCGAGCCCTTTCAGAGCAGGTGCGATGACAAGCCGCGCGAGCGCCTCAGCTTCCTCCATGGAACACGCTGGCGCATAGGCCCCCATGCCTCCGGTGTTCGGTCCCTTGTCGCCGTCGAGAAGCCGCTTGTGGTCGCGCGCTGCCGGAAGCACCGCATACTCCTTGCCGTCGCAGAGCGCGATCAGCGAGATCTCCTCGCCTTCGAGCCTCTCTTCGAGGACGATTTCACCACTTGCGGCGAGGATGTCGATGGCCGCCTCGGTTTGAGCTGGGCTCTCGGGCACGATGACACCCTTTCCTGCCGCAAGTCCCGAGGCCTTCACCACGAGGGGCTTACCAAATTTTCTCGCCCATGCCTTTGCTGCATTGGCATCCGAAAAGCTCAGGCCCTCCGCGGTCGGTATGCCGTGGCGCCGCATGAACGACTTCGAGAAGGCCTTCGAGCTCTCGATGCGCGCGGCCCGTGCAGACGGCCCAAAACACAAAATGCCACACCCGCGAAACCTGTCGGCCAGTCCCGCGGCAAGCGGCACCTCGGGCCCTATCACCACAAGGTCCACCGAAATGTTTTGCCCAAGCGCGCACAGCCCATCGATATCCTCCAGAGCCACGTCGGCAATCTCGCCCAGACCGGACATCCCCGCATTTCCCGGCGCGATCACGAGCCGCTCACACTCGGACGAGGCCGCAATCGCCATCGCGAGCGCATGTTCGCGTCCACCGGAGCCCACCAACAACACGGTCATATCGTCCTCTTTTCGAAACCTTCAAAACTCTCTTTCGTAAAGCCCTCATCCACCGGGATGTGGTACTTCCCATCGAAGCAGGCACGACAGAGCCCCTCGACGCCGATTGCGCGCGACAGTCCATCGATGCTGAGGTACGCGAGCGAATCCGCGCCCAGCATCGCCGCGATCTCGGCCGGTTCGCGCCCCACCGCGACGAGGTCCTGCACCGTTCCCATGTCCACGCCCATGTAGCAGGGGTACAGAATCCTCGGCGAGGCGATTCTGAGGTGTATCTCCTTCGCGCCCGCGTTTCTGCAGAGCGCCACGATCGGTGCGGTCGTCGTGCCGCGCACGATCGAATCGTCCACGAGCACGATGCGGGCACCCTCGAGCGTCTCCCTGAGCGGACTGAATTTGAGCGCAACCCCCTGCCGCCGCAGCGCCTTCGTCGGCTCGATGAAGGTGCGACCGATATAGCGGTTCTTCACAAGACCTTCACCAAAGGGAATGCCCGATTTCTGTGCGTATCCTATCGCCGCAGGGATCGAGGAGTCGGGCACAGGAATGACGAGGTCTGCGACGGCAGGCGCTTCCTCCGCCAAAAGCTCACCCAGCCGTCGACGTACGGCATGGATGTTCCTTCCGTTCCATACCGAATCGGGTCTTGAAAAATAGACATATTCAAAGCTGCATGCCGCATGTGGCGCCTCGATCCGGGCCCATGTCCGTTCGACGAGCCCTGTCTCATCGAAGTGAAGAATCGTACCTGGCGGTATCTCCTCGAAAGACGAGCAGCCCATCACCCGAAGCGCCGAGGTCTCAGAGGCCACGGCGTAGCCGCCCGAATCAATCTGTCCCCAGGCGAGAGGCCGGTAGCCCCATGGATCGCGCACGGCAAAAAGTCCCTCGCGCGTGAGGAGCACGAGCGAATAGGCCCCGACCCAGGACTGCATGGCCTGTGCAATTCGCTCGGTCCAGTTCTTGCCGGGCGTACCCGCAAGCATCATCGCCAAGAGCTCGCTGTCCGAGCCTGTCATGAGCCCCTGCCCTCGTGCAAGGAGCCCTTTCCGCAAGACCGGCGCATTGGCGATGTTGCCGTTGTGTCCCAGGGCGAGCGGGCCGAACTGCGTGTCGATCACAAAGGGCTGTGCGTTGCGCACGCTCGATTTTCCCGTCGTCGAATAGCGCGTGTGCCCGATCGCAGTATTTCCGACAAGTGTCGACAGGTTTTCCCCCCTGAACACCTGGGAGACGAGGCCCACATCCTTATGGAGATGAACGGAACCTCCATCGAGCGTTGCAATGCCCGCCGACTCCTGGCCGCGATGCTGCAGCGCAAAGAGTCCGAAGAATGCGAGCCTCGCCGCTTCCTCTGCGACGACGCCGACAATGCCACAGGCCTCACGGATTTTGTCGTCGCCATCCTGCGGTTCGCAAAGTTCTCCGCTCATGTCCGAGTCTCCCCCACAGCGGAATGCCCGGCCTGCCGGGCCTCTGCCGCAATGTTGTCGTCCTCTTCGACGAGGCGCTCGGCATTCCGTGCCTGGAATTGCCGTATCTGCTCGCGGAGCTCAGGCTCGCCGAGGGCGAGGAGCTTCGCCGCAAAGAGGGCTGCATTGGCCGGATCGAGCACCACTGCCGGTGCAACGCCCGAAGGCATGCGCAGGCTCGACCAGAGGTCGTAGGCCGCCCACTGCTCCGAGGGCGGAGGGCAGGCCACAACCGGATTCTGTGTGGCTGCGTCGACAAACCCAGAGAGCGCGTTGGATCTCCCCGCAGCCGTCACGTAGACCGTCGGGATGCCCTCGGCGTCGTAGTGCTCGATGATCTCGAGAAGCCTCGCAGGCGTCTTGTGCGCCGAGGCAATGCGCACGGTAGAGGAAATCCCGAACTCTCCAAGCGCCCGCACGATTGCCTCGGCATGCGCCCTGTCCGCCGGAGAACCCACCACAATGATGACCCGTCCACGGCTCATGCGTCCGCCTCCTCTTTCTTCACCGATTCGAGCGTCTTCAGCACACGCGGCCCCGCTGGATACGAGGCGGGCAGAAAGACTTGCCCCGTGAGCTTCTCGTAGAGCTCCTGATAGAGCAGGCTCGTCTCCACCCACACCGAATCCGAAAGTCTCGGTGGTTCTCCATCGCCGCGGTAGCCTTGCTCGGCGTAGAAGAGGCGAACGAACTCCTTATCTTTGCTCTCGGGTTCAAGGCCTGCCTCACATCGCGCTTCGTAGCTCGAGGCGAGCCAAAAGCGCGAAGAGTCGGGCGTATGCACTTCGTCGATAAGGAGGAGCGAGCCATCTTCGGCGAGGCCGAATTCGTACTTGGTATCCACGAGAATAAGGCCGGCCCGAGCCGCGACCTCCGTTCCCCGTTCAAAGAGTGCGAACGCAGCATCCTGCACGCGAGCCCAGAGCGCTGCGTCGAGATAGCCCTGTTCGACCACCTCCCGAGGCTCGAGCCGCTCGTCGTGGCCGGTCGGCCCGCCCTTCGTCGTAGGCGTGATGATTGGCTGTGGAAGCTTTTCATTCTTTCGCATGCCTTCGGGGAAGCGCTGGCCATAGATGATGCGTTCCCCGAGCTCGTAGCGCCGCCAGAGGGCCGTCGAGGTCACGCCCGTGATATAGCCCCGCACGATCACCTCGATGGGGAGGGGCGAGGCTTCTTCGACCACGGCACAGTTCGGATCGGGCATCGACACGAGGTGGTTCGCGACGATGTCTGCGGTGTGTCTGAACCAAAAGGCCGACAGCTCGTTGAGCACCTGGCCCTTGAACGGCACGACCGCAAGCACACGGTCGAAGGCCGAGAGCCTGTCGGTCGTCGCAATGAAGCGCCTCCTCCCATCGAGGCGCCACCACTCCCGCACTTTTCCTTCTCCCTCCGCCTTGCCCGTACCCACAAAGGCGAGCGGAAGAAGCTCTTCGATCAGCGATTCGGATACCATATTGCCTCCACACAAAAAATCTCAAATTCAAATTTATAGGCGCGACGCGTACCGCAGCCCGTTCTCGAAGAGCCTACGCGCCCCATCGCCACCATGGCCCGGCAGCGAGGCATAGTGCCATCCGAACACCGCGTTCTCCGGGTGCGGCATAAGCCCGAGCACATTCCCCTCCGGGTTACAGATACCCGCAATATCCTCGATCGACCCGTTGGGGTTCTCAGGATACCTGCCGCAGGCCGGTAATCCCGCGCTGTCGGCGTACTGCAGCGCGACGCACCCAGAACCCTCTAAACTCGTCAGCGCCTCAGACGTAGCGGCAACAAAGCGACCCTCCCCGTGCGCCACAGGACAAAAAATGTGCTCGATTCCCTTGGTCCATATCGAATTGGAAGGAGGCGCCAAAAGGCCAACCCAGCGGCATTCAAAATTTCCTCGTGCGTTGTGAGTAAGCGTATACCTGTGTGCCCCAAAGGTCCGGCCAGGCAGAATGTCCGCCTTAAGAAGCGCCTGAAAGCCATTACAGATGCCGAGCACGGGCCTGCCATCTTCCACGAAGCGCTGCACTTCATCCTCGAAAAATCGCGACAGATCGAGTGCAAAAAGCGTTCCTGCCCCCAGCGCGTCGCCGTAGGAAAAACCGCCCGGAATCACCAGCATGCCATAGTCCTGCATCGTGTGAGTCGCGTTCCGGAGTTCGGAAAGAGGGAGTATCTCTCCCACACCTCCCGCCTGTTCAAGGGCAGCCTGCACATCGAAATCGCGGTTCGTGCCCGGAGCCTTGAGTATGAGCACCTTCATGGAAGCACCTCCTTGGCCGCGCCCTTCCATGCACCGAGCATTTCATCGATCGAAACAGAGAGAAGCGGATCGACCAAGGTCCGCGCTCCCTCCCCTCCAAAGGCGTCTCCAAGGGCGTCTCCAAACGCGTGGACCACCAGCATCGGGGCAACCAAGACCTCGCCGAGCCTGTGTGCGAGCCCCGGGCCGAAGCGTGCGGCAAAGTCGGACTCTCTTCCGGCATGGACTTCGACAAGCAAGCAGCCTGCAGTTTCCCCAAAGAGCGAGATGGCTGTTGCCTCGGTATCGAGTAGATCCTCCTTCGACAATGCATCGGCGCTTCCTTCACCAGCCCCATACAAGCCGCCTAGCGCGATCCGCGCCCCGCACCTTCCTCCCATGCACATCTCCGCGAGCGTCACCGCGAGCCCCCCTTCCGACACATCGTGCGCCGAAGCCACATCGTCCGCCTGGACCGCAGCAAAGAATGCGCGGTAGACCTCGGGCGTCCGTGCGCTCACCCTCGGCACCTCTTCGGCGTTTCGGTATACAGGCTCGAAATCTCCCACAAGCCAGATCGAATTGCCGGGCTTTTTCAAAAAAGAGGTGACAGCCCGATGCACATCGGACACGAAGCCCAGCGCCGATATCAAGAGCGAAGGAGCAACCGCGTGCCGTCTTCCATCGGGCCCAAGGTACTCGTTGTAGAACGAGTCCTTGCCGGAGATGATGGGAGTTTTGAACGCGAGCGCAGCCTCCCGCAGGCCCCGCGCGCTCTCGAGGAGCGCCCACATCACGGCAGGGTCAGAGGGATCTCCCATGCAGAAATTGTCGAGTATCGCGATTCTGTCGGGATCGGCGCCCACCGCCACCGCACTGCGGACCGCCTCGTCGACAGCGGCCCACGCAGCCCGATAGGGATCGCGTTCACCGTAATCGGGGCGGAGCGCATTCGAAAGCGCTATGCCCCAATCGCCGCCTGTTCCCTGGGGCTTGAGCACCGCAGCATCGGAAGGGGCATCGCCGTGCAGACCAGCAAAGGGCTTGACCACCGTTCCACCCTGGACTTCATGGTCATAGCGGCGCACCACGTGCTCGCGCGAGACGATATTCATGTCGGAGAGGAGCGAAAGGAGCTGACTTTTCATATCGAGAGGCGAAGACATTTCGTTGGGCTGCGTGGGCTGCGTGCGCTGCTTTGGCAGCTTGGACCGCGCTTCAGAATCCGCCGCCTCGAATGGCTTCTCTGCTACCAGATGCTTGCGCGGTAGTCCCCCGTGCACAAACGCCATCGATAGATCGAGCACAGTCTTGCCATTCATTCGAACAATGAGCGCGCCGTCGGTTCCGAACTCCCCAATATCCCAGAATTCGGATTCGAAGCGCGCACAGAGCGCACTAAATGCGCGAAGGTGCCGAGGCGGCACCGCCAGCACCATGCGTTCCTGAGCCTCGGAGAGCCACAGTTCCCACGGCGCAAGACCAGAATATTTTGTACCGACGGTAGAGAGTTCGATCTCCGCCCCCAGCGCCGACGCCATTTCGCCGACCGCAGAGGAGAGCCCGCCGGCACCGCAGTCGGTCACCGCGTCGTAGAGCCCTGCGTCGCGGGCTGCTAGGAGCACATCGAGCGCACGCTTCTGCACGATGGGATCGCCGATCTGCACCGATGCGCCCGCGACATCGCCGGTCGAGCCGTCCATTTTCATCGAAGAAAAGGTCGCACCGCGGATACCGTCCCGCCCCGTGCGCCCTCCCAAGACGATTACCCTGTCGCCGGCACGCGGCGCATTGCGGTGACACCCTGCGGGCGCAAGTCCCACACAGCCGCAGTAGACGAGCGGATTCGCCGCATAACTCGGATGGAAGTGCACCGCCCCATTGACGGTCGGAATTCCCATCTTGTTGCCATAATCCTCCACGCCTGCCACCACCCCGCGCGCGATGAGGTGAGGATGCAGGGTGCCCAAGGGCAACTGTTCGTCGGACATGTCCGGAGGCCCGAAACAGAGCACGTCGGTCGCAGCGATAGGCCGGGCCGAGACGCCCATTATGTCGCGAATTACACCCCCCACCCCGGTGTTCGCCCCACCGAAAGGCTCCACCGCGGAAGGATGGTTGTGGGTTTCGACCTTGAACGAAATATCCCAGGCCCCCTCAAAACGCACGATCCCCGCGTTGTCGACAAAGGCGGAGCGCACCCATGGCGCAGCAATTTCCTCAGTTGTCTTCTTTATATAGGTGTTGAAAATACCGTGCACGACAGAAGGGTACGGCCCACCTTGGGCATTCCGCACTTCGACGTCGGCCTTGAAGGTCTTGTGCACACAGTGCTCGCTCCATGTCTGCGCAAGCATCTCGAGCTCGACATCGGTGGCAGGGCGGCCTTGGGCCTTGAACCATGCCTGTATCGTCCTCATCTCGATACGATCGAGCGCGAGCCTTCTCTGGGCGGAAAGGTCCATAAGTGCATCGTCGCTCATCGAGGCGAGGTCATAGTGCTCAACCTCGAGCCTCTGTTCCCGGCTCTCTGGAAAGAGAGGCTCGATCTCTCCGAATTCCCAGCGTTCGATCACCGCATTCGCAAGGAGCACCCTGGTGAGCTTTGCGAGCGCCGCATCGTCGAGCCAGTCGGCACTGAGCTCCCAGCGCACCCCGGTCGCAGCACGCTCGATGCCGGCAATGCCGAGCTCGTGTGTTGCACGGACAATCTCGAGTGCCACAGGATCCGTGACCCCCGGCTTTCGGCATATCTCCACGACGCGCGGAGAGTCCAAACCTCCAGTCGGCGCTGCGACGAGCTTTCCGCCCTGCGGCCCCGCATCGACCTCGCGCCACTCGAAGGTCTCTTCCACAGGGTCGGAAAAAAGAAAACGCCCGAGGAGACTCAACTCCTCGGGCGCTAATTCGCCTTGCACAAAATACAGGGCAACTTGGCGCGCACTGCGCAGTATCCCCATGCCAAGCGCGCGCACATCGGCCTTGAGGGCATCGATGCGTGGTCCCCCCGAACCCCTTTTCCGCACTTCGAACCGATACAGAATACTTCTGCTCGCCATGACCATATGTACAGCGATGCCCGAAGAATGTCAAGCCCGAAGAATGTCAGGCTTCGAAGAATGTCAAGCCTGTGTCGACTCATCGCCATACAAACCAGATAAAGGCCGAGGCGGCAACCGTGGTCAAAATGGTAAATGGCCCCGCAATTTTCAGCCAATACCAAAAATTCACCTTCGAACCTTGTTTTTCGGAGAGACTCACCGCAACGATGTTGGCCGAAGCTCCAAAAGGCGTCAAATTACCGCCGAGGCAGGAACCTATAAGAAGGCCAAACATCAGAAGCTCCGGAGACACCTGCATGGCCTTTGCAAGCCCGCCCGCCACCGGCAACATGGCCGCGATATAGGGCACATTATCCACAAAACCCGAAATCAGCACCGAAATCCCCACGATGAGCACAAAGCCCAAGAACAGATTGCCGCCCACCCAAGAAGCCAGCCTCTCTGAGAGCGCCTCAAGCACTCCCGACTCCGAAAGCGTCCCGACCACAATGAAGATACCCACCAAAAACACCAGCGTGCCCCAGTCAAGATGGCGTATGAAATTCAGTGCCTCCTTCGGTTCTTTTCGAATCCATGCAAGCCATACAAAGCCCAGCACCGCCAAACTCAGCACGAATATCCCGCTTGCAGAGTGGATGCCGCCCGTCGCCGAAAGTGCGGAGAACAGCGCAAGCCCACCGATCATCGCAAGCAAAAGCAGGAACGGTACCCACGACACAATCCGTTCGGGCGGCAAGGTGCGGACATCGCTCTGCATCGATCTGAAATGAAAGAAGAAATAGATCGCCCCCACCACTGCGCCGATCTGAATCGCGAAGAAAATCGAGGGCTTGCCGAAATTAAAGAAAAAGTCGTTGAAGGAGTAGCCCGCGTAGTTCGCAAAGATCATCGACGGCGGATCACCGATGAGCGTCGCAGTCCCCTGCAGATTGGCCATGACCGCCAACCCGATCATGAGCGGCGCCAAGTTGCTCTTTCCCTTCTTTGCAAGCTCGATCATGATCGGCGCCACAAGGAGCACCGTCGCCACATTCTCGACAAACGCCGAGACGAGCCCAGCAAGCAAGAGAATGATCGTAACGGCCACACCAATCGACGGCGAGCGCTTCACAATCCGTTCCGCGATGAACGCCGGCACCCGCGAGTAGATGAAGAGCTCCGCCAGGAAAAGGCTGCCCAAATAGATACAGAGAATATTCCAGTTCACAAGGGCTCCGAAGGCGTGCCCCGGCGTGACGGCCCCCCCGACCATGAGCACCGCAGCAGCCCCCATCGAAATCCAAGCCTTCCTGGCCGGAAATACTATGATTCCCGCGTACATAAGCACGAGCACAATGAGCACGAAGGTATTCAAGGCTTCCCTCCTTCCGTCGAAGTGTGTCGTGCATGGCCATATATACAACAAGACCGCACGGCACCACCGTGCGGTCTTGCCAAATCCCAAGAGATCCGCGAAAACCGGAAGCCTAACGCCACAGCGCCAGTCTTCGTCCTGACGATTTCCGCATCTGTGCCATAGGCACAGAAAGCTACTCCCCGCGGCTTCAAAAATACCTGAACCGTACACCATTGTCAAGATTACGGCACGAGCCCTGCATAGATATGAAGCTTTTCCTCATTTTCTTACAGATTACTCTTGCCCAATTCGTTCGAGGCGCGGTATCATAGCCAAATTTTTATTAGGAGGTCTTTATGAGCCGCTTCAAGGCAATGGTGCTCTCAGGCACACTCACACCAACACCACTGTCCGCCATCGATTGGGATACCATGGGCTTTGGCGGAATTGTCACCCCATTTGTCGCAGGAAGCGTCGCGCTCTCGGATGGCATCTTCGAGCCCGTAGCCGTCGTGCCTAACGGCAACATCGCCATGCCTCCGCTCGCATGCTGCCTCAACTATGGTCAGGAACTCTTCGAAGGCATGAAGGCCCAACGCGATCCCGACAACAAGATCCGCCTCTTCCGCATCGAGGCCAATGCCCGCCGCATGGCCAAAGGCGCTGCACGCTTCATGCTCGCGTATCCCTCGGAGGAACTCTACCGCCAGGCGGTCGTCGAAGCAGTCAAAGCGAATGCCGATTACGTTCCACCTTACGGCAAAGGCTCGCTCTACGTGCGCCCCATTTTGGCCGGCGTCGGCATGACCCTAAGCCCTGCCCCCTCCGACACCACCCTTTTCCTCGTCACCTGTGTACCCGTCGGTCTGTACTACAAAGGAAGCGCAATGGTCGACATCAAAGTCGAGACCGAATTCCAACGCGCCGCCGCCAAAGGCACAGGCTGGGTCAAGGCAGCCGGCAACTACGCCCCGTGCTTTCTTCCCTCCTACGAGGCCAAACACCAAGGCTACGACGACCTTCTTTTCCTCAATCAGACAGGAAATTACGTCGAAGAAGTCGGCACCGCTAACTTCGCGGCCGTCAAGAACAGCGTTTTGTACGCAGCCGATTCTCCCTCGATACTCCCCGGTATTACCCGAGACTCCATTATGCGCATCGCCCGCGAAATCCTCCACATGGACGTCGTCTTTGCCCCCCTCGAACTCGACCGCGTCCTCGGCCTCGGCACCTACGAAAAAGAAGGCCCAGCGGATGAAGCCTTTTTTATGGGCACTGCCGCCGTCATAAGCCCCATTTCGAAAATACACCATCTAGGGAAAGACCACTCCTTTGGAGAACAACCGGGCCCCTTTGCCACGAAACTTCGCGACCAGCTCGTGGGCATCCAGACAGGCCGATACTCCGACCCCTTCGGATGGGTCACTGTGCTAGACTGAGACAGAGGGTAAGGCAGATACTTCGCCGTTGAGGGCTCGAGTGACAGAGAGTCTCGGCTAGCTGCGGAGAATCCCAGCCGCCGCACCGCGGCCGGCCGAGGCCGGCTGTTTTGCCTTCCGCATCGCAGCCTACCCACCGTCGCTTATCCACCACAGCATACCCACCGCGGCCCCGGCAGCCCCCTTGATTTTCGACAAGTGCTTTTGCTATATTCAAGGTCGGCCACGCAGCTCGGACAGAATTCGAACTGCGTGGGCTACTTGGGGAATTAGCTCAGTTGGTAGAGCGATAGGTTCGCAATCTATAGGTCAGGGGTTCGAATCCCCTATTCTCCATCGAATAAGTTGTTTATAAATAACGAATTACTTAAAGATCGGAAAACCTGATTTCGATTTAATTGCCTTACTGAAGTCAATTTATCTGGATGGAAGTGATCGCGGGGGCTCCCTCCTGTTTTTGGTTGTTTAGACATCTCCATCATACAGGATTTGTCCCCGCTTTTCATCAAAATTCGATCAGCCTATGACTTTTGCAAGAGGCTCGTATATTCAAAATTGCATCGCGTGTTCTTACGTATGAGACGTCTCTTTCGTATGGAATTCTTTGAGTTTCCCCGTAACATACTTGTGGAGAATGCTTGTTACTAGCGTTTGATAGGGAATGCCATCTTCAAGCGCTTTTGTTTTTAATGCTTCAACATCGCGTTTTGAGATACGGACATTGATCCTATAATCTTTCATCGCAGTTTCAGTAGCTGCTTTCATGAGATTCTGCTTCACTTCATTGAAGTTGGGGACGGTTGTCCATTCATCGTTTTCAATAGACTTCATAAGTTCTTTTTCTTCATGAGTGTTCATTAGAATTTCTCCTTGTGTATTGTTTTGTGTATTTCCTGCTTGGGAAAGCCGTTTTAAGAAAATAATCGCCATTTTCTTGCGATATACAGGGAACACAAAACGCATAGCCTTCGATCTCGACCACTAGAATGATTTGGTTGCCATATTTCTCAATATTGGGATGCTGCAGGACATCAAGAAGGTGACCTTCCTCGATGGCAACCACAATGCGCTCAAAGGAGATGCCTCGTTCCTGCTGCAAAAAGGCATTCTTTTCATCATTCCAGTAGAAGCTCATGCTAAAAATATAGGGATATGTATGCCTAATGTCAATACAAAATTTCAATTTAAGGAAGCGTAGACTTTCTCTAGGCCATATGCTGGAGTGTACTTCGGGTTGGATTTTCAATGAAGCAATGCGTCTTCTTGCGTCTTGCCTAATTTTCCTTTATGCTTATTTTCATGGTACGAAATAGCGAAGATATCGAGATAACTGATGTACAGGGTGAGGGCATCCGGGGTGTAAAAAAGCAGATAGCCATAGGCCCAAAGGAAGGCTGGCAAGAAGGCTATATGCGTGTCTTTACCATTGAACCAGGAGGCAACACGCCGGCGCATAGCCACTCTTGGTGGCATGTAAACTATGTACTCGAAGGCGAAGGAACGATAGAAATTGAGGGAATCAAATATCCTGTAAAAAAAGGTTCCGTCGCGTATATCGATCCAAATAAGGCACACCAGTTTGTCAATACCGGAAAAACGGCGCTCAAATTTATCTGTCTTGTACCGCCTGATGGCGATCATTACTAACCTGCGTGGGCTTCCGCCTGAGGGCGACCAGCACTGAAGGGTGACCGTTACTGGCGCGTGAAGGCCCCTGTTCCAAGCGGCGGGTTGGATTATTTTTGCAGTTGCGGTATCTGGCGAAGAGTTTTTTTAAGATCAGCCTTTGAAGGGATATGCTTCAGGTCCTTAAAAGTGCGGATGTACCTCTTTGGGCTATAGCCCGGTGTATTGCGAAGGATATTTCAAGCCTTTAGAAGGAAACACGGCAGAAGATGGAAATAAAAAGGGTTATAAAGCCACCCTTGTACAACCAAAATCCAAGTTTCTCGTTGGCTACACGCTTGCTCATAAAAAACGGTTAATTTTAGAATCCTTATCATAGTTGGGATCGTGGTTTGAATGAGCATACCATTTGTGCACTTCATGCTTGAATGGGCGTTTGATTAACCTGCATGGCGTATACTAGCGCTTTTGTGCTGGGCAAAGCCCGGAAGCACAAACTGTGACAATAGCTGAGTCAGGTTGAAGCAGTTGTTAGAAGTGATTTTTCTATACTACTAGAATTAATTCTCGTTCTTGCTTTCCAGACTTATCTTCCCATGTAATTGTACGTTTCCCTTTTAATTAACGATTTCCCATCTTTCGACACTATATAAACCTACGTTTTTGTTTTTCACACATTCAGAGGCCAAAAGCTTTCCCAATGCAGTGATTTCACTCTTTTTTTTCCTTCAATTCATACGTATTTGTGATTTCCAAACTATTCCTTTTCGTCATTTTACCCTGTTTCCTGTCTTGTTATATAGTCTCTATTGCTTTATAATAGATACTATATAAGGAGAGGGTTCATGGCGGTTCCAGAAGAAATCAGAAAGGTCGAAAGACCCAAGAATACCATCGTGGTCAAGCGAGGCAA
>Ga0067045_1027724_pt1 | contig 66880 bp, 43 predicted proteins | sample TerdegcTABiofilm_FD_59184 | JGI IMG/M metagenome (GOLD analysis project Ga0067045, IMG submission 59184) | Combined Assembly of (Gp0054472, Gp0054536) Wastewater bioreactor microbial communities from Singapore -Terephthalate degrading...
CAGCCGCATCATTGCGGCGGGAGTCATTCCGGCGGCCATGGAATTATTGGACCGCGGTATTCTCCAGGCGCTGGAGGAAGCCTTTCACTTCGGTTTTCCCGCCGATGCGGAAGCCATCCTCGTGATCGAGCTGGACGGTATGCCGATTGCGCTGGACGAGCAGGAAGGCATGGTCCTTCAGTTGTGTCGGGATTGTCACGCCAAGGAAATCCTCTCCGCGTCATCCGAAGAAGAACGCGCGCTGTTATGGCGGTGTCGCAAGTCCGCCGTGGGTGCCGTGGGACGTCTCAGCACCGGCTATTTCATTCAAGACGGTGTCGTTCCGCGATCCCGTCTGCCGGAGTTGGTGCGGCGAGTGGCGAGCATCGGACGCGAACGCGGCGTTCGGATCGTGAACGTCGCCCATGCCGGCGACGGCAACATCCACCCCATCTTGCTGTTTGATGAACGCGATTCCGATGAGGTGCGGCGGGCCATGGAAGCCGGGCGCGCGATTCTGGAGGCCTGTATCGAGTTGGGCGGAAGCATCACGGCAGAACACGGCGTAGGGATCGAGAAGCTTCCGCTGATGACCGAGTTGTTCGCCCGCGAAGATCTGGAGACCATGTGGCGGATCAAGCGAGTCTTCGATCCTGACCTGGTTTTGACGCCGGGCAAGGTCTTGCCGCCCCTCGAGCCGCCGACATCCCAAGCTTGAATTCGCAGTTGAGAAGGAGCGCATTCCGGGAGGCATGGGAGCGGCATCCAAGATAAGCTCCGGCTTCGCGAAAACAGGTCGAAGAGACGAACCCGCTCCGCAGGGACGGCCATCCATGGATAACGACGTGATGCTCGAGCAAGTTACGCCTGTTTCGATCGCGGAGACGGCGGAGGTTGTCGCCGAAGCCGCAAGAGGGAGGCGTTCGGTGTATGCTCGCGGGGCCGGTACGCATTACGAGTACGGTTGTCCGCCCGGTCGCGACGGCTTCTTGCTGGTCACCGGCGCCATGCAAGAGGTAGTCGATTACTCCTATCGCGACTTGACCATGACGGTGGGTTGCGGCGTCCGCTTGGAGCGTCTGGCCGAGATCTTGGCCCAACAGTCGCAGTTCCTACCCATCGATTGCGTTTTCGGCGGTGAAAGCACCATTGGGGGAGCCGCGGCCTGGTCGCCGCCGGGGCCGCGGTCGTATCGCTGGGGGATGTTGCGCGACTATGTGCTGGGAGTGCGGGCGGTGGACGGGAGGGGCCGCACCTTCTTCGCCGGAGGCAAGGTCGTGAAGAACGCGGCCGGCTATAACCTGACGCGATTGCTGACCGGATCTTGGGGGACCTTGGCGCTGATTGTGGAACTGACCCTGATGGTGCGACCGCTCCCTGAGCGCCTGCGCGTGCTGAGTTGGACGGTCGCGAAGAGGGATGACCTCGAACGGCTGCTGGATTGCTTGATTGGCAGTCGCAGCGAGCCGTCGGCCATCGAAGTCTTGGGCGGCCCGCGATGGGGACGCGATCGATTCCTCCGAGTCGGCGATGATTCCTGCGGCTTTCGCGTGGTGACCGTTCATGAAGGCTCGGCCGGAGAAGTGGACGCTTTCTGCGATGAATTGCGGCGAGAATTGGCGGACGCGGGTTTGAAGTTCGGAGAGGAACTGCCCGCGGACTGCTATGCCTCGCTTTCACAGTTTCTCGCGGATGTTCCCCCACCTCATTTTGTGTGCGAGCTGGCAGTCCGGCCGAGCCGCGTGCCGGCGGCCCTGGAACAGTTGCGAAGCATGCGTCCGCGTGCCTCGTTCATCAGCCACGCGGGGCTGGGCAAGATTTTTGTTTTTGAGGATGAGGACGCCGACGTAACGCCGGAGGTCGTTGTTCGTTTGCGTGGCGCGACGGCGACTTTGGGCGGGCGTGTGACCGTGTTGCGGCACCCATGGGACCAATCGTGGAATCGATCGGTCATTTGGGGACCGAACGGCCCGGCGTCGCGCTACATGCAAGGATTGAAAGACCAATTCGATCCGCACCACATCCTCAATCCCGGTCGGTATGTCTTTCCCCCGTAGTTTTCGGGAACGGTTCCCTGGGAATCATCCCGGCGGATGAAAATCCTTCGCGCGAATTACCCGTCCTTGGTTGTTCAGGCTCCCGAATCGAGTTGCAGCGTCGCATGAAGACCCCCGCTTCCCTCCTCCCGGCCGTGTTCAGCGGTGACACACCCGGCAAGGCGCCGCCTTTGCCCGTGTCTATACCCGAGGATCGAATCCTGAGTTGCGTACATTGCGGTTTATGTACCGCGACATGTCCCACCTACACGCTCTTGGGCGACGAAAACGACGGTCCGCGAGGGCGAATCTATCTCATGCGGGCGGTCGTGCAGGGACGCCTCCCTGTGACGGAAAGCGTGCAGACTCATTTGGATCGATGTCTGGATTGCCGCGCGTGCGAAACTGCCTGCCCGTCGGGAGTGGAGTATAGTCGGATTCTCGAGCCGTTCCGGCTGGCGACGGCGCAAGTGCGGCCTGCTTGGAAGGGCCGGCTGGATTGGTTTCGGCAACTGGTGCTGTTGCGGATTTTCCCCTACCCGGACCGAATACGCGGGGCTTTGACGCCGATCCGATTGCTTCAGAAGGCGGGTCTGTACGATCGCTTGGAACGCATGGGGCTATGGGATTTGTTTCCGCCGCGATTGCGGGCCATGCTGACGTTGGTCAACGCTCCGGTGCCGCCGGGCCCCGCCCTGCCCGGTTTTCTGCCCGCGAAGGGGCGGCGCCGGGCGAGGGTCGCCTTTTTCCTCGGATGTGTGGCCGATGCCATGTTCCGGCATATCCACTGGGCGACGGTCCGCGTGCTTCAGGAAAACGGCTGCGACGTGCTGGTCCCCGACGGACAGGTTTGTTGCGGAGCCATACATTATCACGCAGGGGAAGAAGACGGGGCGAGACGCTTGGCGGATCAGAATGTCCGTGCCTTTCCCGTTGACGACGTGGACGCGGTGATCGTCAATCATGCGGGCTGCGGCGCGATGCTGAAGGAGTACGGCGATTATTGGCATGACGACCTCGCGCCCCGGCGGAGAAGGTTCGCGGAAAAGGTCCGGGATATCAATGAGTTCCTGGACCGGCTGGGTTTCATTCCGCCGATCCATGCGATTGAAATGACGGCAACGTATCACGACGCTTGCCATTTGGCGCATGCGCAGCGGGTTGTCGAGGAGCCGCGACGCCTGTTGCGGCAGTTACCCGGTTTGCGGCTCATTCCGCTTCCCGAGAGCAACATGTGTTGCGGTTCCGCGGGGAGTTACAATCTGTTTCACCACGACTTGGCATCGCGCCTGGGCAGGCGCAAGCTGGAAAACATCTTGCGGACGGGAGCAGACGCAGTGTTGGCGTCCAACGCCGGGTGCCTCCTTCAGATCGAGCGCGAGATCCGACGCGCGAGAGCACCCGTAGCCGTGCGCCATCCCATGGAATTGCTGGACGCTTACTACCGCGGGGAGAGACCGCGGGGAGTCGGCCGGAAAGGCGGGAACGGTTGCCCGCATCCTACCTGATGAAATTCCTACCGGATGAATCTCGGTGCGACGCGGTTCCGTCCGTCACCCCTGCCGGGCCGTGCCTCACGGCTGTCGCGTAAGTATCTTGGTGAGGGTTTCCACGAAGAAATACTCGCCCCACATCACGGATTCGTCGACGCCGAGGCCCTTTTTGGTGTGGTACACTCCGTGCTTGAGGATGCCTTCCCAGCCGGGAGTCTCCGTGGCCAGATATTCCGGATCGAGTAGGGCTTCGATCATAACCAAAGCCGTGTTGCGATAGATCGCGGCTCGCTCGGGAATCGGCGTCTGGGAGGCGAGATCCAACAGCCCGCCGGCCGCGATCGCGGCTGCCGAACTATCCTTTTGGGGTCCCCAGGGCAAGGGAGCCGTGAGGTCCGCGTCGAAATCCCAATACGGGATCTTGTCGTCGGGAAGATGGGTGATCCAGAACTCGGCGTTCCGTTCCGCGACCTCCAGAAACTCCTTCTCGCCGGTCAGGCCGTACACCTTGCTGAAGCCGTACAAAGACCAAGCGAGCCCCCTCGCCCAGCGGCTATCCGGCCGCAAGCCTTGATGGGTGCTTTGTCCCAGGAATTCCCCGGTCTCAACATTGAAGAGACCCTCATGGGCGGTCGAACCGTCTTCGCGGACCAATCGGTCTCGTGTGGTTCGACAGTGCTCGGCGGCGATGCGATATAGATCGGTGTCGCCGGTCTGCTGAGCCGCGTAGAAAATCAGCGGGACGTTCATCATGATGTCGATGAACAGGCTGTGCGGCCCGATAAACGAGCAGAGATAGCGCCCTTTGGGTTGGAAACGGAGAGAGAGCGTGCGTCCCGCCGTGATCAAAACTTCCAATAAATCGCGATCGCCGGTCTGTTGATACCAGGGGAGGTAGGTATTCAGAAAAATGAAACCGAGGTCGTGAACATTGCGGTCGAGTTTTCGGTGCTCCAATAGTTTGGAGTAGTGGACGGCCCGCTGCTGCCATTCTTGCGAGCCGGTGCGCAGCGCGAACTGCCACATCATTCCGGCCAAGAATCCCCCCGTCCAATCCGTCCACAGTTCGCCCTCGTGATACCACTTGCCTTGAACGGTGTAGATGGGGAAGAAGTCGGGGTGCCGGGTGATCAGCCGCTCGACCTGCGCTTCGCCGAATTCCAGGGCTTGACGGTGTCGGTTTACGTCTTGAATCAAGGGCATCGTCGTAACCTCAGTTTCGGTTTGCCGCTTCGCAACTTTTCCGCAAGCTCACCTATCGTACTATCTTGAGCGGCCTGACGGAATCCTCCGGAGAGCTTCCGACTCCCGGACCCTTGACCGGTTGCTCAGGTAAGACTTATAAAAAGGCAAGGGACTTGTTGGGTTGCTGCAATTCTCGCTGGCGTACGACGTGCGAAAGTCTTGCGTCTTTTTCGGGCCGGTCGGTCAGGGGCCAATACGAGTTCTCCAGTGATCATTGATCTTCACAAGGCGGAAGAGCCGCGAGATATTGTCCATCGTTGCGTGCAGGCTCTTGCCGAAGGGCGATTGCTGGCAATTCCCACCGAGACGGTCTACGGTCTGGCCGCGTCGGCGCTTCGTCCCGATGCACTGGAAAGAATCGTTCAACTCAAGAACCGGGATCCCGCAAGCCCTTTCGCCCTGGCCATTAAGGATGCCGACGAATTGTGGGATTATTGTCCCAACTTGCCTGCCATGGCCTGGCGTTTGGCCAGGCGGGCCTGGCCGGGGCCGCTGACGCTGGTGTTGCCCGAGCCGGACGAAGGCGGGTTGTCGAAGACATTGCCGGACGCCGCGCGCCGCTTGGTGTGCCCCAATGGGACCCTGGGGTTTCGTGTTCCGGACCATTGGGTGGCGCTGTCGATTTTGCGCATGACCAGCGGCCCCTTGGCTCTGACGAGCGTCAATCGCAGCGGAGAGCCGCCGGCCGTCTCGGGACGGGAAATCGCGGAAGCCTTTCCGGAGATCGACGTTATTCTGGACGATGGGCCGACCCGATATGGCACGGCGTCCTCCGTGGTTCGCGTGAATAGCGGCGGAGATTGGGAACTGGTGCGGGCGGGAGCGATCTCGGAAAAGTCTCTGCGGAGCTTGGCGGCCGTCGCGGTTCTGTTCGTCTGTGCGGGAAACACGTGCCGCAGTCCCATGGCCGAGGCTTTGTGCCGTAAGCTCTTGGCGGAGAAGCTGGGGTGTACTCCGCAGGACTTGCCGGAAAAGGGGTTCCTTGTACTCTCGGCCGGACTGCACGCTCAGCCCGGCGGACAAGCCACCCCCGAGGCGGAGGCGGTCGTTGAGGAATGGGGGATAAGTTTGCGCAACCACGCGGCACAGCCCGTTAACCCCTCCATCTTGCGGTACGTGGATCGAATCTACGTCATGACGCAGTCCCTGAAAGAGTCATTGATCGCATCCTTCCCGTTCGCGAGTGATCGGACGGAATTGCTCAGCCCCGACGGGACGGACATCGAAGATCCTTACGGGGGGACGATTCAGGATTATCGCCGCTGTGCCTGCATGATCGAGAAGGCAATTGCGGGCCGCTTGGGTCAAATCTTGGCATCGATCTGAAATTGGCGAAATAACGTACATCACACATCGCTGAATATCCGCGGCCGTTGAAGGTTGCGGAGTCTCGGAGTCGCAGACAAAATGCGAATTGCAATCGGCAGTGACCACCGCGGTTATCAGATTCGGCCCCGAATCATCGAGTGGCTTCAAGAACGAGGCTACGAAGTCATCGACGTCGGTTCACACTCGCAGGATCCCGTGGATTATCCCGACATCGCCGAAGCGGTGGCGATGAAGGTCAGCCAAGGCGAGGTGGATCGGGGAATCCTGCTATGCGGCACGGGGCTGGGAATGTCGATCGCGGCCAACAAGGTTCGCGGCGTGCGGGCGGTGCCGTGTCACGATGATCTGACCGCCGAGATGAGCCGCAGGCACAACGATGCGAACATTCTTTGCCTTTCCGCCGATTTGCTGGGGGAACGACTGTTGTTTCGTGTCATAGAGATCTGGCTCAAAACGCCGTTCGAGGGCGGACGGCACGCTCGTCGCCTGGAAAAGATCTCGGCCATCGAAGAAGAGATTGCTCAAGAGATTTGTTCACAAAAAAAGGGGCAAGACGGATCCGAGACGGCTCGCTCGTAAGCGGCGGTAAAACCGACAGCGGAGCGATGTGCCTTTGCGCCAGCCTGTGATAGTCTCGAACAAGCATGCGCCGGCCTGCTGCGGGGACGGTGTTAGTTCTTGTTGATTGCATTCGGTGGACAACCGCGATCACGTCCGACGCTGCTGCGAATAGGGACGGCACCTGTGTTTTGTCCGCCGCGGTATGCCGGAGGTCGATGCCCTCCATTTTCTCCTCGTACCCCAGACTTTATCTCCTGCCATTTTGAATCCGAAGATTTACCGTCTGTTCGGAATATGCTGGAGGCGTTTGCAAAGCTCAAGAAATCTTCCGCTTCGGACGACTTGCGGCCGGACAATTCTCGAGTAAAGTCGATATGGAGGGGCTTGGATTGCGGGGAATGAGGTGGCAAGCGGAGTCCTCGTGGTCGAAGCCCGGTCTGCGGATGCAATGCTCCTTCGATTCTGGCAACAGGGCGGTAGGCGATGGGAGATCATTTGGGTCGTGAACCGGACGAAATCGATCTGCTCGTTCGCAATGCCGAATTGCGAAACGAGTTGGAGCCGTATTACGACGACTCGATTTCTCGCGTGAACATCCATCGTTTGCCGCTGGCCGTTGAGAACGAGTATTTGGCCTGCATGTTGGCCTGGGAGATGGCCCCGGTTCTTCCCATCTACCGCTGGTTCGAGCCCGAGTTGCGACTGCCTCGCCCGGAAGTCCTCAGCGATGAGGAGCTGCGACGAATCCTGTGGGACACGATAGACCGCCTGTTCGAGAAGCGAATCGTCTTGGAGTTCACGGATCACCTCTCCGACCGTGAACTTTACCGCCTCATTTATCGCGACATCCTGCCGGCCCGGGAAAAGAAGCTCGACCTGCGGAATAACTACCTGCATTGGGATTGTGCATTCGCGAACGGGGATCCGGAAGTCTGGTTGCGCTACTACGCAACGGAAGATGAGCGAGAAGCCTGGGCAACCATGTACCGGCAGCCGTTACCTTCTCGTGAGCGTCCGCCCTACCCGCGCAGGTTGCCTCAGGCTCCCATGTGATCCTCGCACGCAACCGCCGAGGACCGGCCGACGATTCCTAGCAGCGTGGGCCGCGGTCCGAATCGTTCGACCGCCGCATTCCGGGCCGAAGCTCCATCTCTTCGATGAGACCTTGGGTTTGACAGTCAATCGCAACTGTTATTCAACGGTCACGCTCTTGGCCAGATTCCGAGGTTTGTCGACATCGCAACCGCGGGCTACGGCGATGTGATAGGCCAAGAGCTGGAGCGGAATAATGTAAACGATCGGCTGGAGAAAATCCGCAACCTCAGGGACTTCGATCAATTCGTCTGCCAACTTGGCGGCTTCCGTATCGCCCTCCTCGACGACGGCGATGACGGGACCTCCCCGGGCTTTGATTTCCTGGATGTTCGCCAGGACCTTATGGTACACCGGCCCACGCGGCAGCAGGAAGACGCTGGGGGTATTCTCGTCCACCAAGGCGATCGGGCCGTGCTTCATTTCGGCTGCCGGATAGCCCTCCGCGTGGATGTAGCTGATTTCTTTCAGTTTCAGCGCCCCTTCCAATGCCGTGGGGAAGTTGAATTGGCGGCCGAGGTATAGGAAATTGTTGCAGCGGTAAAAGCGATCGGCGATGCGGCGGGCGGCGGCATCGCAGTTCAATGCTTGGCGGACTTTGTCCGGCAAAGACCGCAGGTTTTCAATGATTCGTAGCCCCGCCTCGAAGCTGAGGTGGCGAAGCCGGCCGAAATATAGGGCCAGCATGGCGAGCACAAGGCACTGCGACGTGAATGCCTTGGTTGAGGCGACGCCGACCTCCGGTCCGGCGTGGAGATAGATCCCGCCGTCCGCCTCTTGCGCGATCGTGCTGCCGACCACGTTGCAGATCGCAAGGCTGAGATGCCCTTTGCGTTTCATCTCCCGTAGCGCTGCCAGGGTGTCGGCCGTCTCGCCGCTCTGGGTGATGGCGAAAAGCAGCGTGCGGTGATCCATGGGGGGATTGCGATAGCGGAGTTCGCTGGCGTATTCGACCTCGACCGGAATACGAGATAAGGTCTCGATTTGGTACTCGCCGACCAAGCCCGCATGCCAACTGGTGCCGCAACCGGTCAAGACGATGCGTTCGATCTGCAAGAGCTGCTGCGGGGACAATTGGATTCCGCCGAATTTGGCGGTGGCGAAATCGGTATCGATTCGGCCGCGCATGGCGCTTTCCAGGGTCTGCGGCTGTTCGTAAATTTCCTTGAGCATGAAGTGCTGATATCCGCCCGGTTCCGCCTCCCCCGCGGACATCTGGAATTCTTGGGGAGTGACGCGAACGGCTCCGTCGTCGCGGTGATAAATCCGCACGGAATCCGGGGTGAGCAGCGCCGTTTCGTGATCCCGCAGAAAAATCACATTGGTCGCGAATCCCGCTAAGGCGGATGCGTCGCTGGCCAGGTAATGTCCGCCTTCCCCCACGCCGCAAATGAGAGGGCTTCCCAACCGCGAGGCGACGATCACATCCGGGAAGTCGCGGAAGACGACGGCCAAGCCCCAGGTACCACGGGCTTCAGCCAAGGCCGTTTGCACCACTCGAACCAACGGTTGGTAGCCGCGGCGTACGATTTCGTCCGTGCTCAACCCTATTTCTCTGAGGCATTCCGCGATGAGATGCGCAAGGCACTCGGTATCGGTATCCGAGCGAAAGTCGTAGCCGAGGGCTGAGAGGCGACGACGCAGGGCGTCGAAATTCTCGATCACACCGTTATGGACCACGGCCAGGATGCCGTCCCCGCCGAAGTGCGGGTGGGCATTGGCGGCGGTAGCCGGCCCGTGGGTCGCCCAGCGGGTGTGCCCCAGTCCGCACATCCCCTGAACGGCGCTGCGTCCGAGTTCTTCCTCCAGGTTGCATATCCGACCGGCTGTTTTGACGACGTGCAACTGAGGTGTGCCCTCGGGGTTGTTCAATACCACGCCGGCGCTATCGTATCCGCGATATTCCAATCGCCTGAGTCCGGTCAATAGAAAAGGAGCGACATTCCCCATTCCAGTGCAGCCCACGATACCGCACATCTGCACAACCTCCGCGTCAATGTCTCGGTTTCAGCCCTGAAAATGCCCTTCGGCCGCGCGGCCGAGATCCGGTCGAAGCCGGCCGTGTTGCAGGTCGCGGCTTGAGGGGGCTATTGCCGTTCTTGTCAGACAGCAAAAGTTTAGCGTTTTTTGCGGATTCGGAGCAGACGAAATCCGGGTTTCTGCCACTTATTGATAGTATAGAACCATCGATAAGAAGGGGTTGCGGGCGAAGTTCGGAATCAGGAAATTGCAAACGAAACAAAACTAACTAGGTTGTGTTGACACCTGTCCGTCACAATCGCGACGTCAGGTTTGTCACCCACGGCTTGCGGGCTTTTTGCTAGATTGCAATAGCAGGTCAAGTTGAGGAACAGTAAGCTTTCACGCGGGCCTCATTCCATGGATTTTGGAGTTGCCGATGACGGCTGACCGTGAACGATCCCATTCTTGGCAACTACCGCGGCGGATCCTAATCGGCATGATTCTGGGCGTCGGCCTGGGGGTGGCCGTCAACTTGTTGCTTTCATCTTCCGGCGGCGCGCCCTCGTGGTTGGGAATCAGCCATGATCGGGTGGATTGGTTCATCCGCAACGTCACCGAGCCGGTTGGGAAGATATTCTTGCGGCTGATTTTCTCAATCGTTTTGCCCCTGGTCTTTTCAGCCTTGGTCCTGGGGGCGGTTGAGCTAGGTGATCTCCGAAAGCTGCAAAAGATCGGTGGGCTATCACTTTTTCTCACGGGTTTTTTGTCCCTGTCTTCAGTCCTAATCGGAATTGGATTGGTAAATTCGATTCAGCCGGGGCGGTCCCTCACTACCCAACAGCGAGAGGCTTTGAATCAGCAATATGGGGGGCAGGCACAGGATGCGGTCGCTGCGGCCATGCAATCCAAGCCGTTGCGTGTTATCTTGCTCGATTTGATCCCGGAAAACCCCCTCCAAGAGATGGTCGGCGCGCTGGACGGCTCGTCCAAAGGCAACGGTATATTGGCGGTCATGATATTCGCCCTAATCTTCGGGATGGGCATGGCCGCTGTGGGGCAACAATCGCTGCCGCTTAAGCAGGTGTTTGAGGCGTTGTTCGCCGTCTCCATGCGGGTGGTGCAGTGGGCCATGGCCTTAGCCCCAATCGGGGTGGGGTGTTTGATGTTCGGGGCCGCGGCTCGGTTGGGTTGGAGCCTTTTCGTACCCTTGGCCGCGTTTGTCCTCGTCGTCGTGCTCGGATTGGCCCTACAAATGTTCGTGGTCTATCCTCTCATGCTGTTCATCGCCGGAAGGCGGAATCCGGTCGCGTTTTTCTCGCGAATCGGCGAAGTTATCGTCGTTGCCTTTGGGACCTCGTCCTCTAACGCCACTCTGCCGACCGCCCTGCGCGTAGCCGAAACGGATTTGGGTATCCCGAGGAATGTTGCGAGGTTCGTACTCACCGTGGGCGCCACGGCCAACCAAAATGGAACCGCGCTCTACGAGGGCGTGGTGGTTTTATTTCTTGCCCAGGTCTTCGGCGTGGATCTGTCCCTCCTGCAACAATTGCTGGTAATCCTCATGGCCGTGTTGGCCGGTATCGGTACGGCGGGTGTTCCGGGCGGGTCGCTACCGGTAATCGTCATTATCATGCAGAGCGTGGGCGTTCCGGCCCAAGGCATCGGGATTATTCTCGGCCTCGATCGTTTCTTGGATATGTGTCGCACCGTGGTCAACGTCGTGGGGGATTTAACGGTCGCGGAATGCGTAAGATTGAGGACTTCGGAAAAGGCTGCCGTCTTGACGGAAGAGGAGACGCGTTGAGATCGCATTTCCCGCATTTTGGGGGGCTCCCGGCCAAGTTTTGGCTGAGCCTCAAGCCTGGAGCGACCGAAAGACCTTGGAGGACCGCGCCATCTAAGGCAGGAAAATGGCGGGAAAGTTCGGTTTGCGGTGTAGGATGCTTGCCATGGCCGCAGAGAGGGAATCCGATCACATTGACTTGACGTCCGAGCCGCCTCGGTTCGGTGATACGGGACGCTCCGTCCGGCCCTTTCTCGGAATTCTCTTCCAGTGTTGCGGAGTCTATGCCCGCATTTACCTCAACCGTGAGGGCACCGCCTATCAGGGGCACTGTCCGCGATGCACGCGCCCGATTTACGTGCGAGTGGGACCGGATGGAGTCAATTCCCGGTTCTTCAGCGCGCACTGACGGTCGGGCGGCCGGTGGCCGAGCGGACGAATCCTCCCCGAAACTACCGGGGCTTCGTGGCGGAAATTGCTGCGACGTGCCCACGCAGTAGGCTTGCTCCGGGGATTCGGCCGTGATCGTCCAACGTTTCTGTTGATGCCGCGCCCCGGAAAGGAGGGAGGTGTTGTGCCCCTGGAAAGCCGTGCGCCTCGGGGGTATCCTAAAATCTTCACCGCGAACAGATCTTTTTTGCTTGTTTGTAAAACTTGGGGACCCATCGCGGCGACGGACCCGCGAATACCGCATTGCGTCAAGAGACCGGTGTTTTCCATGATCGTCGGCATTCCCCGTGAAGTTTTTCCCCGTGAGCGACGAGTATCGCTCATCCCTGCTCAGGTCGGTCCGCTTGTGAAAGCGGGATTCGGTATTCGAGTCGAAGCCGGTGCCGGCACATCGGCCGGGTTCGCGGACCACGAGTACGCCGAAAAGGGGGCTCAAATCGTCTCGCGGGCGGATGCTCTGGCGGCGGATGTCGTCCTCGGCGTCCGTTGGGACCTGCAAGAAGAGGCCGCTTCCGAGGCCATGGCCCTCAGCCGGCAGGGGCAAATATGGATCGGGATGTGGGACCCTTGGAATCATCGGGATTTGATTCAACGGTGGGCGGGAAAGGGCGCTGTTCTGTTTGCCTTGGAGTTGCTCCCCCGTATCACGCGGGCGCAGAGCATGGACGTTCTTTCGTCGATGGCCACGTTGGCGGGCTATCGAGCGGTGATTTTGGCGGCCGCGTCCCTGCCCCGCATCTTCCCCATGCTGATGACGGCGGCAGGAACCTTGACGCCAGCCAAAGTGTTTGTGATCGGCGCGGGGGTAGCGGGGCTGCAAGCCATCGCTACGTCACGGCGCATGGGGGCGGCCGTCTCCGCCTATGACGTGCGACCGGCCGTGAAAGAACAGGTGCAAAGTCTCGGAGCCAAATTTGTGGAGTTGGAATTGGAAACCGCCGCGGCGGAGGACAAAGGGGGCTACGCAAAGGAATTGGGGGAGGAGTTCTATCGCAAGCAGCGCGAGATGATGGCCCGGGTTTTAACCCAATCCGATGTGGTTATTTCGACGGCGTCCATACCCGGCAAGCGAGCTCCGCTGCTGATTACGGCGGATATGGTTTGCGGGATGCAGCCGGGCAGCGTGATCGTGGATTTGGCGGCGGAGCGCGGCGGGAATTGCGAGCTGACCAAGGCCGGTGAAACCGTCGTGGAAAATGGTGTCACCATTCTTGGGCCGGTCAATCTTCCTGCGGAAGTGCCTTACCACGGCAGCCAGATGTATTCCAAAAATGTCACGAACTTCCTACAGCATTTGGTGAAAAACGGGGCCGCACAATTGGATGCGGACGATCAAATCATTCGCGAGACCATGTTATGCCGCGACGGGCGGATCGTTCATGCCGGATTGGTCGGCACGTGAAGCTGATCGCCGCTGCCGGCTGTGGGGTAACTTTGAGACCGCGACTTGGTTTCGGAGACGCAAGCTGCTATTCCGCAAGGCTTGGTGAATCAACGGCGCGAAAGCGATTCCCCGTGATTGGGGGCGGGACGCAAGTGTGAAGCTCCTAGGAGGTAATTATGGCAGTGTGGTTCGATTTGGTTCTTTTCGCGGAGCAGGCCGCCTCAACCTCGGGCCAAACGTCGAGCTTGCCGCTCAGCTTGGCAATCACGATTTTCGTGCTCGCGGTGTTCGTGGGTTTCGAAATCATTACCAAAGTCCCGCCGACCCTGCACACACCCTTGATGTCCGGCTCCAACGCAATTTCCGGTATCACGGTCGTGGGGGCGATCATTGCCGCCGGCGCGGGTCACTCGATCATCGCCACCATCTTGGGCACGCTGGCGGTAACGCTGGCGACCATCAACGTGGTGGGCGGATTCCTGGTTACCAATCGAATGTTGTACATGTTCCGACGGAAATCGAAGTGATGCGGAATGTCCTCGCGTTACGGCGGGGCGGCGCAGAGACAGGCAGCCGTGGATGGAGGTCTTGAATCGAAGACCGGGGCGTTTCCGAAGTGTGATTGAGGCCGGCATTTGGGCGAGAGCGAGTTTGCCGTGGATAAAGCTTCCATCATCAATCTCTTGTATCTAGTTTCGTCGATTTGCTTCATCATGGGCATTCGGGGGCTGACGCATCCCCGTACCGCCGTCCGCGGGAACGGCATCGGCGCGCTCGGCATGCTGATCGCCGTGGTCGCTACCTTGATGCATCAGGACGTCATCGAGTACACGTGGATCATCGTCGGCCTGGTTCTGGGCGGCCTGATCGGCGCGGTACTGGCTGTACGAATTCGCATGACCGCGATGCCGCAAATGGTGGCTCTGTTGAACGGTTTCGGTGGGGCGGCATCGGTCTTGGTTGCCGGTGCCGAGTTGGTCCGTTCGCCGCCTCTCGCCTTGAGCGATGTAGCCGTAGCCACCTATGCCTCGGCCGTGATCGGCTCCGTGACTTTCTGGGGCAGCCTATTGGCTTTTGCCAAGTTGGAGGAATACAAGGCCTTTCGGCAGCCCGTCCGCTACCCCCTGTTGCAGCCGATCAACGCGGTGCTCGGGTTGCTCGCCCTGTTGTTGGCGGTTTGGGGTGTGATCGACCCGAATTCAGCGGCCGCGTATTGGCTGGTTGTCGTGGTCGCGTCGATTCTCGGCGTGACGTTGGTCAATCCCATCGGCGGGGCCGACATGCCGGTAGTAATCGCCCTCCTAAACTCGTACAGCGGTCTCGCGGCGGCGGCCACCGGCTTCGTGCTGGGCAATTCCGTGTTGATCATCTCGGGATCTCTCGTGGGGGCCTCGGGGATTATTCTCACGAACATCATGTGCAAGGCGATGAATCGCTCCATGACGAACGTCTTGTTCGGCGTATTGCAGGCCGGCGACGACTCGCCCAAGCAGGATGATCTGTACAAGACGGTCAAATCGGCCTCGGCGGAGGAGTTAGCCCTTTTGTTCGATTCCGCTTCGCGTGTCGTGATCGTTCCGGGGTACGGTATGGCGGTGGCGCAGGCGCAACACGCCGTCCGCGATCTATATCAACTCTTGGAATCCCGCGGGATCGAAGTCCTGTTTGCCATCCACCCCGTCGCCGGTCGTATGCCGGGCCATATGAACGTGCTGTTGGCGGAAGCTGAGATACCGTACGAGAAACTCAAGGAAATGGATGAGATCAATCCCGTCTTCGCCGAGACGGACGTGGCGGTGGTGCTGGGAGCGAACGACGTCGTCAATCCGCTGGCCAAGACCGATCCGCAAAGCCCCATCGCGGGGATGCCCATCCTCGAGGTCGGTAAGGCCAGGACGGTCGTCGTGATCAAACGAAGTCTCAGTGCGGGATTCGCCAATATCCCGAATCCGCTTTTTGCTGCGGAGAACACGCTCATGTTCTTCGCCGACGGAAAGAAGGCGGTTTTGGACCTCATCGCGGCCTTGAAGGAGTAACTTGGTCGGCGAGCGGTCGGCGAAGCGCGCTCAAGGTCAGCGATGGTGCGTGGGCAATCGCACGAGACTTATTCGAGGGGCAGTAACAGTTGCGGATGACCGGAGTCGTGTGCGACGCCGTCCGATTCCGGGCCGATCCGTCGCCGGAGCCAGCGCAGGATCACGGCGGCTAGGATCGCGACCTCGTCTTGCGAGAGTCGGCGGCCGCGCGGAATCGCGTGCCACCGCTCGACGCACTTGCGGCAGCAAGTCGCCGTGGCGTGTTGAGCCACGAAGACGGGATGCCCTTGCCACGGAGTTTGCCTGCCGTCATTCGGGGGCAACGCTTCCGCGAGACGGGTGAGGATGATCTCTTCTGCGTGGCGGGCGATGGTTTTCCAGCCCTTTCGATGGACGTAAGCTCGATCGGCATCGGAGAGGGCGAAAGAGGCGCGAAATCGGTTTTGCGACAAACGGTCCAGTCGACGATCGATCAGGTCCATCGATGCGCTCTTTTTGCGGTTCGGCGCGAGCGGGGACGGTGCCCGGCCTGCCTCTCGACTCGCCACGGCTCGGTTGAGACGGATGGTCTCCCCGCCGCGGCGGAAGTCCGAAAAGGTGCGAAAACATCGGTGCCGGTTTCGTGCTTGGATCACGGCCATCATAATGAGTAGGCATGCCGACGGGAAGTTGTGTGAAAAGAACCGTCAACATCAAGCGGAGACCGCGAAACTCAAGGAGGCTGGGCAGACATGCTCTCGGTCGGTCAGGTCATGGACTTTCTGCAATCTTTCGCCCCCTTGGGATTGGCGGAAGAGTGGGATAATGTGGGACTGCTGGTCGGTACAGCGCAGCGGCGGGTGCGCAAGATCATGACCTGCCTGACCCTATCGGAAAGGACCGCCCGAGAGGCGGTGGAGCGCGAGGCCGGGCTGGTCGTCACGCACCACCCCCTGCCCTTCCGGCCGCAGCGACGCTGGACGGACGAAACGCTCACCGGCAAAGTCTTGTGGGAACTGGCCGCGGCGCGTATCTGCGTCTACAGCCCGCACACTGCCTTCGATTCCGCGTCGCGGGGGATCAATCAGCTCTTGGCAGAAAAGATCGGTCTGCAAGATATCGGACCGCTCGTTCCGAACGCCGAGGTTCCGGAACTGGGATTGGGCCGCCTGGGAACGCTGCCGGGGGAGCTGTCGTTGCTGGAATGCGCCCAGCTTGTCAAAAACGTCCTTGGGATCAAGTACACTCGCGCGGCAGGATCGCCGCAAATGCGAGTCCAAAGGGTTGCCGTCGGCTGCGGCGCCTCCGAGGACCTGTTGGATGCGGCCGTCGGCGCGGGATGCCAGGCCTTTGTCGTGGGAGAGGCGCGATTCCATAGCTGCATCGAGGCGGATTTTCGCGGGATCGGGCTGCTGATGGTGGGACATTACGCGAGCGAGCGCTTCGCGGTGGAACACTTGGCGACTGTCCTGCAAGAACAGTTTCCCCAAGTCGAGGTTTGGTCGGCCTCCACCGAAGTCGATCCGATCCGTTGGATGTAGCGCAGACGCCTTGGGGCGGATACGCAAAACGTGGCGAGATTGCGGCTCAAGCCTTTCATCCCGACCCGGCGGTGACTCGAACGTTGCCGGCGGCGCATGCGTAATAAGAATTAGTTAACGAATGATTGAGATTAATCCTTGCGTCCGGATGCCACCGCGCATGCGGTCCGCACGCGATGTTTGGGCGGTCGATCCGCGTGGGAGCACGGGTAATTCTGACTGTCGCAGGAGTGTCGGAGCGACTAAACTTGAGGTTTCGGCACGGGCAGCGGCTTGGCGCCGACACACCGCAGCGCTGCACCGGCCGGTTTACGGCATTTCGCGAGGAGGCTCGACCGCACGATGACGGCGCGGTGAGGGCTGTTTCCGGTAGCCCCGTATTAGCTTCGGAAGGATCGTCTTCAGCATGAATCCCGGAGTTCCCAATTGGGCCGCGGCATCCGACGAACTGAGGCAAGTCTATGCCGTCATCCAGAGCGAGATGATGGAAATCGAGGACGCTCTCCGCCGCGAGCTGAAGAGCGACTGTCAGTTCATCGACCGGATGTTGAAGCACGGCTCTCAATTGGGGGGCAAGCGTCTGCGTCCGGCCCTGGTGGTGTTGGCCGGCAAGGTCGGCGGTCGAATCACACCCGACCACATCACTATCGCCACGGCTATCGAACTGGTGCATACGGCTAGTTTGGTCCATGACGACGTCTTGGACGAGGCGGTGATTCGACGGCATTTGGACACGGTCAACGCTCGCTGGGACAACGAGGCCAGCGTTCTCCTCGGCGATTATCTTCTTGCACGTGCGATTTGCTTGGCCGGATCGCTGGACACTATGGATGCTTGCCGCGAAATCGCCAAGGCCAGCCATTTCATGTGCCATGGCGAACTGCGACAAATTGCGACTCGGGGGCACTACGAGCTGGAAGAAGACGAGTATCTCAACATCATTTCCGAAAAGACGGCTTCCCTCTACGCGGCGTGCGGACGGTTGGGTGCGCTGTACGCCGGCGCCGACGAGGACGTCTGCGAGCGCTTTGCCCGTTTCGGCATCAACTTGGGGATCGCCTTTCAAATCGTGGACGATATCCTCGACATTTGGGGCGATGAAGGAAAAATGGGCAAGTCGCTAGGCACGGACTTGTGCAAGCAAAAACCGACGCTGCCATTGATCTATCTATTGGAAAGCCTTGGAAAAGAGGAGAGGGCGGAGGTCGTGGCCGCGCTGCGGGATCACCGCGAGGGATTCCGAGCCCTAATACGGAGTCGGCTCGTTCAGACGGATGCGATGGCGCGTGCCGAACGCAAGGCCCAGTCCTTTGTGCAGAAGGCCGTGGAGGTCTTAGAGCCGCTGCCGAAAAATGCCGTCACCGCGGCGCTGCGACAGTTGGCGGAGTTCGTCTGTCATCGCGAACAGTAAGCAGCGACTCCATCTTTTCAAGAAGTCGCCTCGCCTCGCCCTGCCCTGCTTCCGTGGCTGAAGGTGCGCAGAACCCGTATTCCCTTGCCTCGGTCGGGAAGCGAAGAACCTGCTGTCAAAAGCAAGTCCGGAAGGCGAAGCGAGGGAGAAAAGCCGGAATGGGCGCGGTGGACTCGAACGAGTTTCCGAAATTGTCGATTTGTCAGTTCATCACGACGATAACCGGGAATCCTTAGCCGCACAGGCGGCTCCACTCGAGACGAAAACAGTCACGAAGGCGTCCGGCCTCGCCTCCTTGGTGTAGATGAGCCCGGCGCTGCCCCCGGGACACCCGGATCCAGAAAGGCGTCTTTGGCCGTGTCTTTGTTGAGGCGAGCGTAGGCTTGCTTCGCAATGTCGAAAAGATTCCCCCGGCACTCCTGCACGTTGTCTTCCAGAAGGTGTATACCATAACCGCACGAAACCGCCGGCACGGCACAACGCTCGTATTCTAGCCGGCTTTTCTGATAGCGGTCCTCCACCACGCGCAGCTTGCGTCTGAGAATCTCCGTCAGAAAGTTGCCCGCGTCGCAGGCCGGCTCGAGAAAGCGCGAATCAATCGAGATGGCCGATGCCCCGCGGCGAATCGGCTTTGAGACGCCCTTCCTTAACCATAATGTGGCGCGCCCATCGGGTGGTGCTCAATCATTTTGGCCTGGCAGGTTCACATCGCGTCCGCCGGCACCCGAAGGGGCACAAGACTTGGTTTGCAGATCATTTTTTTGCGCGGATGATAAGAGCGGGGCCGGGCCAAAGGATTTCAAGCATGTGATGGTCGGTTTCGGAGAAAATCTCGAAAATGTTGTTACCAGGCCGCAAGACCTGAGGGGGAATAGCGTGGATATGATAGTGATAGTGGTGGTTATTCCCCTCGTGCAGTCGCTCATAGTCGTTGAGCTTGTAAGGTGCATGATGCCTATCCCAACCGTGCCACGTGCGGTAATGTAGCCCAGCCTCCACGACGGCTTCGGGGTTATAAGTTTCGGGTAGGCTAATAACACATGAACGGAGCTGGCCGACACGAACACCAAACTCCGGAGGCAACTCGCGCACGCAATGCAAGGCGACCGTTTCATTGGGACGATGCAATGTCAGCACCGTCACCTCCTCCGTTACAAACCAAGTCCCGGACTTGTCGCAGATGCGCGCGATCAAACGAATCTTTCCCGGAGGCTGGTCGGGAACCCACCGGGTATCCCAGGTAATTTGCAACGGCGGCTCGAGCACCGTTCCGACGTGGTCAAGCCATCGTGCAGGTTCGTTACGATCCGGCTGAAACCAGCCCCCGTGCCAATCAAGAAAGCGGCCGTCCCCGTTTTCGTCGTAACCCTCATACCAGGAAAACACTTCAACTCGGTCTAATTGATCCTCTCTCTCGACGGCTATTGTGATTACCGGATTTTCCCCGATGGTTTGCTCGGATAGAGGAGAAATAATGCGGCCTTTCACATGTGGTGTCTTTGTCGGATCGAAATACACCCGCAACATGAGGGAATACAGGCCCCATTGTCCCCATCCCCCAGGCTTCTTGTGTCCGCAGATTCCCTCTATGATATTTGTGCCCTCCTTGAGATGTTGTAACGGCACCGCAATCACAGGATTGTCTTGGAAATAATAATTCTCCGGAAGCGAGACACCCGTTGTCATGGAAGGAGGAGGTAGGGCGAGCCATTCCTGTTTGTTGAAGCGGATTGCGGGGTTCGTTGTATCCAGATGTCCACCCCAGCGGTCAAGCATTACCTCAGCACGGACTGCTCCTTCGAGGCTGTCTATCTCCAGCTCCCAGGTTGGGTTCGGTAAGAATTTTTGGGCTCCAGGATCGCGTGCCTCAGGACTGGTCACCCGCCAAGCACGATCCCCCGAGTTGTGATGGATATACTCCCTATAGACATCCCCGGCGTGAGGGCCTAGCTCGGCAGACTGCGTAGGAGCCGCATAACTCCACATCAGGTATGGGACAAGAGCGGCGATTATAGCGCAATTACGTGCGACCACGGTCTTCCTCCACAGGGTTCTTAATGGTTACATTTTATGACGTGCGTTTATGACCGGCGAAAGCGTGCCGTTGTAGGAATCACTCGGCGTTCGTTGTCCTGCGTATCGCTTGATTGAGAAATAGCCACACCTTGGGATTGCGCCAACCTATGGATATGATGTCCAGGTCCCCGTCGCGATCAATGTCGTATGCCAAAGTGCCATCGTGATGGTCGATCGTTCCGGAACTGTCCTGGTCAATCACGACGGCGGGCCAGTCACTCCAGTTCGTCGGGTGTTCGCGCCCGGGATTGCGAAATACGATCACCCGGTTCATCTGGGAACCGCGATGTTCTCCGACTACCACGTCGGGGTAGCCGTCTGCGTCAAAGTCGGCTACGTCCATACTAAATCCTTGGCCGTCTACCACGCCGACCCTATGCTTTTGCCAAAGACTCATGGGGTCGACTGGTTGTTCAAACCATAACACGTCGGTTCCTTTCTCCAAGCTGACAACGGCATCGAGGCGGCCGTCACGATTGACATCTGCCAGGCGGCAGCGATCGGGCTCACCCTGTTGAATTTCTGCGATCACGACCGTGGTCCACTGTCCGTTGTCATTTCTCAGCCACTTGTCACCCAACAAGAGATCTAGGTCGCCGTCGCGGTCAATGTCGCCCAAGGCCAAATCTTCGCCCTGAGGAGGTGTGCTAACCGTCTCACTAATCAAATGAGAGGTCCAACGGGAATCGGCGGGAGCTTCGGGCACGGAAAGGACGTGGATGCCGCCGCCGTCTCGATGCCAAGAGAGAAACACGCTCAGACCATTCGGAAGGGAGCCGACGATGCAGCCTTGCAGAAAATCTCCGCCGCCGGAGTAGTGTATGTTGTCCAGTATCTCGAACTCTCCTCGGCCCGTATTGCGGGCCCACACAAAATCTCGATTAGAATCGCTCCCTTCGCCTTTTGTTCCCAGGACGTCCGGAAGCGTGTCACCGTCAAAATCGTAAACCGTGGCCATGTTTCGAAGAGACGGGCCGATGGAATGTTGCGGCCATGCGGCACCGACCGTACCAGGATTTTCCCACCACCATGCCCCAGCCACGATATCTAACAGACTATCGCCGTTGATGTCGGCGGCGTTCACAAAGATGGCACGATGCGGCAGTTGTCCCACCTCCACTCGCGCCCACCGATCCAGGGGCAGGTCCTGGGTCCCCATATTCAAAAGGACGTCGATGCGAGGCGCGCGATGGCTATAGGGTTTTACCAAGATGTCCGGTCGCCCATCGCCGTTAAAGTCGCCCACTCTTCCCTCATGAATGGCCAAACCATGCCAGGCGATCGTCCGCCGGAAGTTTCCAGAACCGTCACCATACCAAATGAAGATCTTTGCATCGTCACCGGCCCCGGGTTTTCCCATTTCACCGATCAGGATATCCAGATGACCATCTTGATCAAGATCTGAAATCTCGCAGGTGTGACCGTTACGGACGTGGCCCAAATCGTGCACAATCCAGCGGCTTCCGTCCCATTGATACCAACGAGCGATGCCGGACTCTTCGGCGGGGGAGAGTACGACTTCCGGACGCCCTCCGGCAACGAGCTGCCCTACGGCGCATCGAGTCGTCACCATAGCCGGATCAATGACGTGCTCCTCGAATTCGTAGCCACTTTTGTGTTTGAACCAGGATCCACCCCCAACAATGTCAATCCGTCCATCAAGATCAACATCAACGGGTTGAGCAGATAAGCCCTCTCGCTGCGGCCCATTCACCCACTGAAATACTACCCTGCCCTCCCAGTGCTCCGCCTGTCTTGGGTCTTTAGGAATTTCAAACAGCAACAGCGATTTTGCTTTCTGGTTCCAGCTCACCAGTTGGGGATGCCCTAACTTCAAGAAGTCGCCGAAAGCCTGATCGTGATGCTGACGGTCGCCATAACTCTTGATGATTCGTCGGTGCCACGGGCCGCGATAATCCGGGGCAGGGTTCTCCCACCACCAGATTCGGTTTCCTCGATAGTCCTCGCCCACTACCAAATCGAGGTCTCCATCGCCATCGATGTCAGCCGCAGCTCCTCCTGCTTCAAGGGGTAAGGCACTCGGATCGATGATGTGGCGATACCACCCCCTCCCATGCCACTTATACCAGACCAATGACGGTGCCTGCGTCCGTTCACCAATCACGAAATCGTCGATACCGTCTTGGTCAACATCAAGTACGATGCAACATGTTTGTTCGCTTCCCGAATTAGGAACCGGCAAAACACCGTGCGCCGTGCTTTTAAGATTCCAACGCACCTCTGCCGGACACTGCGTTATGCATTCGATCTGCCACGCACATATCCCCGCTAAAAAGAAGACAAGAGATGACTTCGCCCCCGCTCGTTGTTGAAGAACGCGCATCATGAATTACTCCTGGTTGCCTGCGATCCCAAACGGTGGGCTGACTCCGATTCCCAGGGAATCCGGCCCTTTCCGTCATCGGTGCCGTTCACTGAAAAAAGAAACTTGCGGATAAGGAGTCACGGGCGGGATGTCAAGTCAAGATTTACTGTAACACCAGGACGCACCTCCTGAACAAGTTCGGTATGGGTGTTATAACGGGCTGGTATCTTCTCAACGAAAGGCGGTGCCCGGAGGCTGGCGTAAGGATCCGGCCTGTAATCGGGGGCGTCCTCATCGGGAATAATGACGTCTTCCGGGCCGGCCGCCTGTGATTGGACATACACCCGGTGCTGGCCCACCAAGGCGCCTCGGCCCAGCGAGCACGAGAGTCTGAAGTGCCCTGCTTCATCGGTGACGCCGGATGAGGAAACGCCGCCTTCGACGGGCACAAAGGTGACGATCACATTGCCCAGCGGCTGTCCGTCCAAGGTGACTGTGCCGCTCACGTCCACCAGCTTTGGGCCACGCTTCCCACATCCTGTGAGCGCCACGAGGATTCCCGCGAATAAAAGGATACTGTTCCCTCTCAACGTTATGTTGCGCAGCATTGCTGCTCCCTTTCGATAGCCGCTACGACGAAGGGCAATACACCGACCGAACCATAAATGCGACAAGGTAAATGGTCAGTTATCACGGGGCGGACACAGCTTCGCCTCCAGTGCAGCTGCCGAGAGCCCCCCAGACGCCCCATGGGGACCGCCGCGATCCGGGATTTTGAATGTCGGGTTCGGCCTGATTCCCGGTATCGATCGTTTGGCTTATAAATCGAACCGAGCCATCCGCCATCGCGACGTTCACTCCGCCGGGATGTCGGCTGGACGCCGTACCCATGAATTCGTTTCCATCCACTCCGTAAAGACAGCTTGGGCCGTTGGGGGGAACCAATGTGGCGAAGCTTGCAAAATTCGGGAGCCCGTACCACGCACGACCACCCACGGGCCGTGAGTTATCCTGGACAGGCGCTGTGAGCCTCTTCGGATCGGTGGGATCGATCCGCGCGAGACAGGCCGCTGGGGTTGGAGTACTCACATTCAGTGCGACACTGCCGAGCAATTCCGGCGGGCGACCTCCAACCACCATCTCCCCAAGCATAACCGTATTGGACGTGCCGTCTAAAACGAATGAAATTCCCAGCCATCGCTCGGGCTGGAAAATGCCGCGATTTTGGATTCCCAACGGAGCGCCGGAGACTTGGGGATTTTGAGGTGGGAGATGGTTCTGAAGATAGTCGTCGCCGACGCAAGCTTTATAGTTGAGCAGTGCAGGCGCCTTGCCGCGGTTCGGAGGAGGTATGTCCGAGGGACACATGAACGGGGCCAAATCACGGTTCCACGTCGGCCAGCTCGACCACGGTGCCGGTATTTGGACATTTCTGGCCGCCGCCATGACCTCATCATAAAGCGCACGCTGCTCAATATACGGCAAAATCATCATCGCCCAAGAGTAAAAGTGCCACTCTTTGCCGGGCACGTTCACGATACGGGCACCCAGTGCGGGAAAGCTCTGGTAAGTATCATGGTAAGAGTGCAACGCCATAGCAACCTGCTTCATGTTGTTAACACACTGTGTTCGCCTTGCCGCTTCCCGGGCGGCCTGCACCGCAGGCAGGAGCAGGCCGATCAATATGCCAATAATGGCAATCACTACGAGAAGCTCCACCAACGTGAACCCATAACTTCGTCTGACTCGCACCATGAGACACCGTCCTTTCTTGAGACCCAAGACGAGGAATCCCTTTGGATGAACGCGACAAACTTGACACCGTTACTGAAAGGCTTATAATTAGCCCTTGAACACCGCCGATCGGTTAGTTCTCCACGTGGTTCTCCACGTGCATCTCGCTAGATTGAAGCGTACTCGACCCGAGAATTGCACGTCTATGCAAAACGAGTCGAAGTTTATGCCAAATGCGACACCAGAACCGATCCGGGCGGCAATTGGTTTGTTAAGGAAGGTGTCGCAATCGGAAAAGCAGCGACGCCTCCGCGATCGACGCCAATGGCTTCGGCAGGTTGATCTCCTGGACGCGTTCGATACCCTATTCGATCACATGCCGGAGTATCGGGTCTTTCTCAAGCGTCGGCCGGGGGAAATCATGTTCGTGAGTCGCGCAATGGTGCATACGCTCCGTGCAGACGATGAGGTCTCGCTGATCGGTGTGTGCGATCATGAGTTGACGCCGGGGCCGCTGGCGGATCTGTATCGAAGTCGTGATGAAGAGGTGTTGCGATCCGGTCGATCAATTACCGGTTTGGAGGTATGGTTTACGCGAGAAGGATTGCCCCAGTGGTTTGTATGCCATAAGCTTCCCCTCAGAAACCGTGCAGGCCGGGTCGTGGGGATCATTGGCTTTCTGAAAGAGTACGAGCATATCAAGCAGCTGCCGGTGAGTGAACCCCTTGGTAAGGCGATCGCCTGCATCAAAAGAAACATATCGTCCCCACTAAGGGTTCGGGATATTGCTCGCGCGACGCACCTTTCTGCACGTCAGTTGGAAAGGCTTTTTCGTTCCGTGTTCGGTATAAGTCCGAAAGAGTTCATCATTAAGACGCGCGTACACACGGCGGTTGAGCTTTTGATGCAGAGCGAAGCATCGCTCGTTCAGATCGCATTGGACACCGGGTTCTGTGATCAGAGCGCACTCACTTACTATTTTCGTCGTGAACTGGGGATCACGCCGCAACGATTTCGTAAGGCCGCGATGATCTGGGCCAACTACAAGGCGAGCGAGCCAACCTCGGATACACCGCTTGAAAACCCCTCCGGCGGAGCGAAGGCTGCCACGCGGTAACCTTTGGTTTGCCGCCGAAGTGTTGCCCTAGGTGATTCAAGACTTCGGTTCGGGCAACAGCGTCGATCAGCTTTATGCAACACGCCCGTCGCAACCGCGAGCAGCCGAGTGGTCCGGGATGCTTTGCATCCAATCATCCGATGCTCTGCGTCTCTTCCGCCTAGGACGCTCCAAGTCGTAATTGGCGTGTTGCACGCTGATGAACTCGGGGAAGCAAAATGTTGGCGCGATGTGGCTCGGGCGGCGTTGTTTCGGAAGACATAGGGCCTTCCCGCCACCGACAATCGCAACAGCTAGCGCGATGCTTGCAAAGCGGGATTACTTAGACCCTCACGAAGGTTCCCTTACGGTACATATAGAACAGGAGGAGCCACAGGATCACAAATGCCCCCACCGGGTTAAGGGCTTCGCCTATGGCGGCCGGCGCGCCCCCGAGCGTTACCAGGTAGCGAGCCAGGCCCCCCACGAATCGCTCGGCGATCGTTGGAAAACTAATCAGATTCCACGCTACATACGCCGTGATGGCATTCGCCCCCAGGATCTCGAAGAACCACCCGACCCAGCGTTGGCCCAGCACGTCGATCGCCAAATAGAAAAAAGCCAGCAGCAAGTAGCTCCATCCGGCGGCCCAAAGTACCATCGAACTGGTGAAAAGGTGCTTGATTATGGGGAACCGCCAGTTACCCACGAGGGTCATTTGGAACCAGTGATCGAGACCGCCCGACCACAGCCAAGCTGTGACAAGGCTTCCGGCACCCCACATGACAAGCCACACGACTTTCATTCCTCCAGACCGGCGTGAGCGGAGGAGGTGCCCTGCAAACACGCCCATCAGGACCATCCCGGCAAAGGCCATGCTGCTTAGTATCCATGTATAGGTTGTGCCGTCGCGGAAGGGGCCGAGCACCCGTTCGTCGATATACAGGGCCAAGTTAGCGTTTTCTTCCAGCGTGCCGGCCGGATGGCCTCCAAAGGGGACCAGCAGCATCAGAAGCCAATAGCCGATCAACAACACCGCAGTGCCGGCCACCTGGCCCCAGACCGGCAAGTGTAAAAGGAACACGGAGGCCACCAGGTAGCCGGCGGCAATGGCTTGAAGAGTGTTCGAATAGAAATGGATGGTCTGGCGGTCAAACTCCAGCAGATGCCCTTGCACCATCATGCCCAGAATCCATAGCACGACGACCCGGCGAAGCACTCGGAGGTAGAGTGATGTCTTGGTCCGGCCCTGCTCGATCCGCCGAGCAACCGCCCACGGCATGACCAGGCCCACCACAAACAAAAAAAGCGGCATGATGAGGTCCCATGCGGTAAAGCCCTCCCAGCGGACGTGCTCGAACTGTGCCTTGAACCAATCGGGCAGAGGTGAGACGAAGATCCCCAAGATGGCCAAAAAGGCCCCTTGTCCCCCGGCGATCCAAAACATATCGAAGCCTCGAAGGGCATCGATAGCGGCGATTCGTCCCGTGGTCGGTGCGGCAGAGGCTGAGCTATGCATGGTGCGGTCTCCTCGTACAGGGCTTCAAGAAGTATGTGGCGCAAGCCAAGGCCCTCACACCGGCCGAAGGCTTGCCGCGAACAGGCGCGGCACCGGATCGCCAATCCGGCGGAGCTCCCGCTCGCGATTATGATTGGCCGAATTGAACAGGATATTAGCGCCGGGTGTGCCCGAGGCGGGCGTCCGCTTCAGCGGCTTGAGAGCCGATCCGTTGTATCCGGCTTCTCTTGAGGGGACTCAGCCGCCGAGAATTCCCCTTTGTCCAGAGCCTCCTGGAGTTGCCGTACTTCCTCCAGGATTCGGATAAAGCGATTGCCAAAGGGCGTCAACGAATACTGCACCTCGATGGGCGGCTTCTCGCCGAACACGACTCGCTGCACGATGCCGAAGCCCATCATCTTGCGCAGCCGCTCGTTCATCACCTTGGCCGAAAGACCGGGGCACGCTCGCAGCAGCGCGCTGGGCCGGCAGTATCCGCCAGCCAGCAGGTCCAACAGGCGGACCGACCACTTGCACCCGATGATGCTTTCGACCATCGCTGCCACGGAAGGGCTGCTTCCGGCCTCCGCCGGCGACGCTGTAAAACACGAGGGGCGATTACGAACCATTGCGTAACTACCTTACCGGAAAGTGCCGTCTTGGCCACATCGCACCAACCACATAATTATTCAATGTGGCCCGCGTGAGGCCACCCTGAGCATAAGAACCCCGTATGAGAGGAGCTGCGCCATGAAGAAAAAAGCCGTCTTCTACCACGCCGGCTGCCCCGTGTGTGTCAGTGCCGAGCAAGCGGTGCTTGGGGCACTGGACCGGCAGCGCTTCGACATCGAGGTGGTGCACCTCGGTACCGACAAGGCCCGTCTACCCGAGGCCGAAAAGCTGGGCATCCAATCGGTTCCAGCGCTGGTCCTGGATGGCCAAGTCTTCCACATCAACTTCGGAGCGAGCCTGTCCGACCTCAAGTAAGCGATCCTGCCCGGAAGTCTTGGGTCGGAGACGGCACAGCGCCTCTCCGGCCCCTTTCGAACTGAGCGAGATCGGAAAACCGGGTCGCATCTCCGCCCGGTCGCCCCAACGGCTGTTTTGAGATGGCGTAACATCCGGTGAATCATGCACACCAGGATCATCGCTTCGCTGCGCTCGGTTAGTTCTTCATAGTCCTTGCTCAACCGACGATACCAGCCGAACCAGCCAAATGTCCGTTCCACAATCCGCCGTTGCGGGAGCACGGCGAAACCGGTCCGGTCGTCAGGACGGGTGACGATCTGGAGCACCCAGCCGCACACTTGCCGGACCCAACCGATCAACTGTCCGGCGTAGCCGCCATTGGCCCAAATCAGCTTCAGCCGTGAACAATGTCCCCAGCATGCCTTCAGCAACAACTTGGCTCCGTCACGATCCTGCACGTCCCCCGCATGGACCACCAACCCTCATACCAGTCCCAGGGTGTTGACGGGGAGACGCCGCTTGCGTCCTTTCACCCTCTTGCCTGTGTCGTAGCCGCAACAGCTCCCTTTTTTTCGGTCGTTTTGACCGACTGGCTGTCGATGATCATCGCACTGGGCTGCCGCCGTTTCCCGTGTTTTACCCGCACGCGCTTCCGCACCAAGTCATGAATTCGTTCCTGACGGAAGGTCTTGAAGTAGTAGAACACCGTGTTCTTCGGGGGATACTCCCTGGGCAGCATTCGCCACGCACAGCCCGTCCGCGCGAGGTAGAACAGCGCATTGAGCACCTGTCGCATGTTCACGCTGCGCGGGCGGCCACCAGGCTTGGCGGGGGGAATCCGACCCGATATCGCTTGCCACTGGTCATCGGTCGGGTCCGTTGCGTAGTAGGCTTCCATGCTGCGCTCTCCCTTGCGAAAACGTCCCCCTGTTTCCATCGCTGCGCACAAATACCCGCTTCTTCCTAGTCTTTTCAAACATGCTCTAAGGGCAATCGTGGCCACAATTTCGCTCGCTGACTCCGGGGAGCAATCGCAGTACGTACGTTCGGAGTATTGGGTGCGCGCATTGCGTCATAATGGAGTCATCCCGTTTCGATCCCTTCCCAGGAGCCGGGGTCAGGCACGGTACCAGATTGTATGTCTATCCAAACACCTCCGGGTATTTTGCAATCTGCGATTGCAGGTCGCGGTCGTATCGAATGACGATCACGCGGTAGCCGCGGTTAATCAGTTCGCGACGTATAGCTTCATCCCGTGCGACTTGCGCAGGTTCGTCGTGGACGGACCCATCGCAGAAGACGCAAATATTCGGCGAGTAGAAGAAGTCGGCAATGCACGGTACCTCGGGAATTCGTCGTTGCGCCTCGTCGGGAAGCCGGCGGTGGTCCGCGGCCAGGGCGTCCAGAAACTGACGTTCCAATTCTGAACGCGAATCGGTCAGACTTCGCAGCCAATCCAAGTGCGAGCCCCAGTCGCGTTCGCCGGTCCACGGCAGCGTCCGGCCGCCCAATAGGTCTTGGAGGGTTTGAAGAATGCGATGACGATCCAACTGCATCGCCTCGTGCTGATTGCCGTAGCTCATTAGGCACTGGTAACAAGCTCCCTGACATTTGCGTAGGAGGTCGTTGCCATCCTCGTCGAAGTGGCAGATCGCGAGCGCCTCCCGAGCCAGACGCGCAACGGCATCCGCCTCCTCAACCAACCGGCGAAGGACGCCCGCGCCTCCTTCCGCCGCCTCATAAAACAGAATCCCCCGGTACTTTTCCGTTCCGATCCGTTCGGCAGCCAGTTCCGATTCTTCTAGCTGGAAGAGCTGCTCGCAAGCCCGTTGGAGGGCATATTGCAGGGATGTTTCCAAGATCGGATCGTCGCGCAATTCCGGTCGCGCGAGTTGCAAGAAGAGCATGTTTTGAGTTCCCTGAACCGCGAGCCGGATATTCTGGAACCGGGTACCTCGTGGAGCGGCATCATTTTTCTCCGGAGCGCTCGCGCGTGCCTCGCCGCTCTCGAAGTCCACCCAGAAACCCGGCTGCTTCGCCATTCGAAAGCCGTGGTTCACGCGGAGCAACGTGGCCGCCGGTGCATAAATCAGATGGAGGATCGGGGTAGCGCCGACGAACACGTCCGCTCTCTGCACCCGTGGTGTGTCGGGGCTACCCGCAAATTGGAATGCGGTTTGGATATGGTAGCCTAGCCGACGCCGCTCCTCCTCTTCGCAGGTAATGCGTTCGCGGCGCATCAACCTCACATTGGGCATGTCCAGCAAGAGCGCCAGCAGGCTGTTCTCGCCGTTGAAGCGGGTCCGGCACACGGGGCAAAGGTCGAACGTACTGTCGCAGAAGGCACCACAGGCGTGGCATAGCCGGCGCCGGAACAAACGCTCATTGAGCCCTCCCGGCGGGGACTGCAAACTGACGACCTCCCACTTGGTCCCCTCATGATAGAGAATGTTATTCGGCGCCAACTCGCGGATGGCGAGAAAACGCGGACGGCCGATGAATTCGCCTTCTTTCCGAGGCACCCATGCCCGCACCGGCAAGGCCGGGAAGTTATAGCCCGGCAGGAACCCTTCGCTCGCCAAATACCGGTACGGATAAAAGTCGCCTTCCTCTCGCGTGACATTAATTTGACACAGTAGGTTGAGTTGCCGCTGGGCTTCCTTCATCGTGCGATCGGCTTTATCCTGATCTTCGGTTGTGCGAGCCCGCTTAAGCTCGTTATAGGCCTCCTCTCGCTGCTTTACCGCCGCCCGGTAAAGTTCCCACCACCGATCGAACGCCTTACGGAACTGCTCCGGTGCTTCGTCCAAGACACGGTCGAGCCAATCGTCGCTGAACCAGCCCGTCTGCTCCAGAATTCCCATATCCGGCGTCAAGACGTTCTGCACGCGACGGCGCAGTTCATATCGCGCCGCCTCACCGAGTTGAACGGCCCCTTCCGCTTCCGTTTTGAGGGACAAACGGTCCTGGTTCGTGTCGATCACCTCCTCGATGGACCGACCCAACGGCAGGCGAACTTGGGCGAGCCACATGGCGTGCACGTGGGCCCGTAGCAGGGCTTCATTGGTCAAATCCAGGCGTGGCGGTCGGACGCTGCCGGCAACCATCTCCTCCCGGCGGTGGAAGAAGTACTGGTCGTGACTGTTCAGGGCGCCGCAATAGGTGAATATCAGCCCCGGCTGGCCCTGACGTCCCGCCCGCCCGCTTCGCTGCGCATAATTGGCAGGGGTCGGTGGGACGTTGCGCAAGTGGACGAAGTCAAGGTCCGCAATATCGACGCCAAGCTCCATCGTCGGCGAGCAAACCAAATAGGGCAGGCGGCGCCCCACCTCTCTTTCCTTCTGCGTATCGCTCTCTTCCCAACGGAAGCGGCGCTCCCGCTGCTCGCGCACGCCCTTATCGACCACCTGGGCCGTATGTTCGCGGGCCTCAAGTCCCGCCAAAAAGCCCGGCCACTCCTGATAGAAGCGCTGGAAAAAGGCGTTGACCCGCGGCGACGAGCGACGTGAATACATCGGGTCGAACGGCGGCGTTCCATCTCCCAGTCGCCACACCAAGCAGGCCGCGTCGAGCTGATAGAACCGTTGGTCGTTCTTCACCTCAACCTGAACCAAAAAACCTTGTTCCACGAGCAGTTTAAGCAAGGCATCCAGACACGTCGGATACTCGTCCGTCGCAAGACCGAGCCGTTGCCGCAGGAACCTGCCGATCGCACCTCCTTCGCCCAAGCTGTATCCCTTTACCGGCTGATTCGACCGTCCCAGTCGCACGTAGCGTGCGGCGGGGCGAAGCTCGTTGGCGTTCGGGTCAAGCCCCCAGAACTCGTTGAGTTGTTGTTCGGCCCGCTTGCGGATCTGTTGCTGCTCGGTCTCCTCAAGGCAACGGCGTGAGATCGCCAGCTTGCGGCGAAACTGGTCCAGCACGGCCCGGACTATGGTTTCCCGCTCCGCCGGTGACAGCCGCGCGAAGTTGGGGTGAAACTGCCAGTATTTCTCGCCGGCGCACATGTCCTCCAGCCCGCGATACCCGATCCGTAAAAGCCCGACGTGCTCCAGGTTCGGTTGGACCACACGCCACCCCCGGCGGAGATCCTCGTAGAGACGGTATTCCGTCAGGTCTGTAAAGACTTTCCACACATCCCGGGCTGCCGCCGATTCCGGGGCCAGTTCGGGATTCCGCGCAATGTCCCGGATCGTCAGACCGCTGCACTCGACCACGCGTTTGGCCACCTCCGCGAACGTCAGCTCGGTGTTTTGCTTCAGCGCCGCGTACAAGGCGCAACGCAGCAGTGAGACGTGGACGAAGTCGTTGAAATGCCCGGCCTGAAGGGAAGCGTCCTGGCGATTGTCGGTGAAGGTGAGCAGCTTATCGCGCGGCCCTTCGCCACCCCTGGCGTGACGCAAAAGAGACACCGCCAGCACGGTGGTCGCGCTCGAGCGTCCTTCGCTGGAGAGCGACGCCAACTTGGCGAACTCGCGCTCCTTGGCCGTGTAGAATTCGCCGCAACGCAGACACAGCGAGAACGGCTCCTTTTGCCACCACATCTTGATGGCCCCGGGCTGAGGATTCGTCCAGTACGTGCCGTCCGGGGCGACCCAGACCGCAGTGGGCACACGGCCGCGCCAGGTCTGCGTGAGCCGGCCGCGGCCGTCATACCATTCTTCGGGGATGCGGTTTTCGCTCCAATCGTCCTCGGCAGGCGCCCACATCAAGTAGCCCGCCTCTTGCTCGTCGTCGCTATTCCCGCCGTCGAAGCCGAGCGGATGCGCCAGAAAATGTCCCGCACCGCCGGCACCTCTCTCGGTGGAATCGGGGGGATCGGTACTCAGCACGCGATAGTAGTCCTGGCCGCATTGGCGGCAGAACTTCAGCGGGACGAAGATTCGGCCGCCCTCCGCCTGAGCCTGCCCCTCCAACGAGAATTCACGTTGCGGTGCCGGTTCCAACGTGGCAAACAGGGCCCGGCTTTGGCTGATGAATTGGTGCAACTTGAAGGCGAGGGCGCGATTGCCGCCGTCTCCCGGCATGGCCCCGCCCCGCTCCAGGACCTCCCGCAGGTATTCCCGGCTGCGCTGCGGCGCGATGCCCGTCAATTCCGCAAGCTCATTCGCCGCCTCTGCAAGCGTCCGTGGAATACGCCGCCGAAGACGGCCTTCGGCGTCCTCTTCGATCCCCAATGCGTACTCCACCCAGCGCACGAGCGGATGTCTGCGAAACGTCTCGGCATCCTTTTGCCAATCCGCTTCGGCCGGCGGCCCGTCGGCCATCGCCTTTCGGAGCTCCTCCGCGGACGGCGGGCCGCCTTCGGTGAACGCTACCAGCGTTTCCTCGATGACGTCCTCGCCCTGGAACGGATGGCCGAACAACCGCCCCGCGAAGTCCGCCACCGCGGCACGGCGCTCGGCGGGCGCGGCCTCGCGGCCGGCAACCATCGTCGCGCTGGTCCCGATATGGACAAGCTCAGGGGCCGCGCACCTTTCTTTCAGCCTGCGGATCAGCATCGCCACATCGGCCCCTTGGCGGCCGCGATAGGTGTGCAATTCATCGAATACCAAGAAGCGCAGGCCGCCAAATACTCTTCCCTCTCCCGCCGGGTGAGACCCCGGGTGGGAGGACATCGCCCGCTCCAAAAAGCGCTGATCCTCGGGCCGCACCAACAGCAATTCGGCAATCACGTAGTTGGTCAGCATGATCTGGGGCGGCTGCCGCCGCATTTGGCCGCGGACGTCCTCTCCGGTATCGCCGGTGTACTTCGAGAACGTCACCGGGAACGGCCGTCCCATGCGGGCCTCGTACCGCGCCTTCAGACGGTTCAGCGCCTGAAACTGCGAGTTCACCAAGGCATTCATGGGATAGACCACCAAAGCGGCCACGCGGTCGCCGGTATTCGGTGCGCGGACCAGGCTGTCCACCATGGGCAGAAAGTAGCAAAGGCTCTTCCCCGAACCTGTGCCGCTGGTGACCACACAGTTCTTTTTCGCCAGGGCTTTGCGGATGGCCTCCTCTTGATGCCGGTACAACCGGAAGGGCTTTCCGTTGTCTTGCCGAAAGATCTCCGCCGTCTCGGCGGCAATCAGCCCTTCGGCGGCCAAGTCGTCCACCGTCTTGCCCGCGGCGTAGGCGGGACTCAGTTGCACCAGCGGTTCGGGCCAGAGGTCGCCCTGCTCCGCCAAGGCCTGTTCCACAAACTCCCGCGCCCGATCGTCGGCAATCTCGATAAAGGAACGAACGAAATCGCGATAGTCGGCGAGGACTTGCGAATGAAGGTCGAAGATACTTTTGCCCTTGTTCATCGTTCACCTGCCGCTGTCAGTTTGGATTGCCACGGAATCCCCGTCCGTATCGATTCCTGCATGGCGTCGTAGATTTCCAGGATCAACCGCTTGGTGCGATATTCGCCGTAGCGCTCTTCGTCGTGCCGCCGGACGATGGGGAACTGCTCGAGGATGTAATCCACCGCCTCGCGCGGCGTGGGGAACAGCTCGCGGAGGCCGGTCGGGGCCTCCCGCTGCCACTCCTCGGGGCTGCCCAGATATAGGTGGAAGAACGCGGCATCCAGTTCGGCCCGCAGCACCGCCCGACGCTCGGGGTCATAGCGGAAGGGCGGGCCAGTGTAGCCCAGGTCGCGGGCAAAAGGCTCCAGGTCCCAGGCCGTGTAGGTCAGTTCCAGCACCCGCGGACGCAAAAAGTCGGCCAACGTCTCGCCCGGCGACCAGGGGCACGGGCGGTCAAAGGTCGTTGGAGGAAGGATCGGAAGTTGCTTAAAGTAGTGAAACTTCAAGTGGGTTCCTCCAACCTTCTGTCGCGCCGCAAAATCCGTGATGAAATTATTCAAGGTCGCCGCAAAATGCGTGGCGTCGCCCGATTCGGGCATCGCGAGCAGGAATGTGTCTCCTACCCCGACGCGCGGGATGACGGCGGCGATGACGGTGCGTTCGTTCGTCACGTTCGTAATATCGCGCCAGCCCAGGAGCCAGCCGCGATCCCAGCCCTTGGACCGCAGGCGGCTTTCGACCTCGGCCTCTGGGACCCAGTAGCGAGGGAGCACCCGGTAATTGGGGTCCTGGAGGCGGTCCAGCGGTACTTCGGGCAACTGCGTGCTCTTGGAATTGGGCGGCAGGTCGCGGTAATCCCCAAAGCGATGGTCGAACTGGTGGATCATCTTGGCCTCGTACAGCGGCACATAGTGCTCGTTTCCCCGGACAAAGACGTTCCCCTCTAGCTGGAAGCCCTGCCCAGCCAACTCGTCGTGCGTGCGGAACAATCCGGAATCGTTGGCCATGTCCAGCATGCGGAAAAACTGTACCCGCCAAGGGTTGCCCTCCTCGCCTTTTCCCTCGTTTACTAGGACAGGGACGCGGCGGTAGATGTGCTTGGTCAGCTCGGCATCGCGGCGGGAGCGGAAGATGGGTGCCGTGCGGGTGTTGGGATTCAATAGGCGAAAGTCTTCGGGAGCGAGGGTAAACCGCCGCTCGGAGTCATTGAGGTTGGACGCGCGCCGGCAGAAGAAGGCGAACTCGATGGCGTGGGCCGGTCGGGCGGTGCCGGTCATGGTTAGCAGACAGAACTTGTAACTCCGGTGCACCTCCGGAAATATGCCGTCTCCGTTCTCGAAGTCGTACAGGCTGACCAGTGCGTTATTGTCCACCAGGTCTTGGAAGAAGTGCTGTGTGGTGGCATCGGTGGCGATGCCCGTAGGGAGAACTGCGCCGGCGCGACCGGTCGGTGCCGGGAGCGCCCGCATGATCTCGGCAAAGACGGCATAAGTGTTGATGTCGCCTCGCCCGGTCTTGGAAAAACGCCCGCTGTGTCGCAAGAAAAGGCTGGTGGCCTCGGCCGCGTGGAGGGCCTCCTGGTATTCGGCATAAAGGGCCGGATTGCAGGTTCCAAGCCGATCGATCAACTTCGAGCGTGTGTCCTTGTTCGGGGCGTCGGCGATGCGGGGGTCGCGCGCCGCGAAGAACTCTTCCTCTTGCAACTTGATGCGTTCCCAAGGCGGGTTGCCCAGGACCACATCGAAGCCGCCGGCGGCGAAGACCTCGGGAAACTCCAGCGGCCAGTGGAAGAAGCGGTGGCGGACCGCAAGGGCCTCGGCCTGGGCCATGACGCGGGCATCGACGGGGCGATCGGCCAAACGATCGTTCAGCGCGGCGGTGGTAATCACGACGTCGGCGCCGCGCCGCAGTGACTGAAAGAAGGCGGCCGTCCAGAGGTCGCAGGCCTGGCGCTGACGCCGGGCGGATGGTGAATGGCGCATCTGGTCGTAAAGCCCTTTTTTGCGGCGGACGGCCTCCGGTGAGTCGTCGGCGATGGCGTCAATATCTTGACTGCGGTGGGCGAATTCCGTTACGGCCGTCTCGGCACTCCAATCGATCAGGTCGCGGTACCCTTGAATATCCTCCCGATTGCGTTTGGCCGCGGAGCGAGCGAAGCCCTTATCGTCGCCCGTGACGGCAGCAAAGGCTTCGTCGGGAATGCCCCGCCGCAGCACCGACAGGTCGAAAACTCCGACCAGCGAGTCGCCGCAGCGGATGCGGTGGTCGAGGAACGTCAGCGGCTTGTCGCCGGTGTGGCTCTCCAGCCAGAGGGCCACGCGGCAGAGGTCGACGGCCAGCGGGTTTTTGTCCACACCGTAGATGCAATGCGAAACAACATCGCGAACGGCCTCGCGGACACGTTCGGGGGCAGGCTCATCTTCGCCGGTGCGGATGCGGGCCAATTCCTTTCCCAGGCGGCGGGCTGCGGCCAGCAGAAAATGCCCCGAACCGCAGGCGGGATCGCAAACTCGGATGGAAAGCAAGGCCCTCTCTTTTTCCTCGGGTGTTTTCGCGGCCTTCAGACGTTCCGCGATCACCGGATCCAGAGCGGAGCGGATCAGCTCGGTCACGAGTTCCGTGGGTGTGTAATACGAACCGGTTTTCTTCCGCTCGGAGCCGGCAAGGAAGTCGAATCGGAGCCGGCCGCGGCCGTCGGAGGTGATGTCCGGATGATAGTCGAGCAGGCTTTCATAGACCGAGCCGAGCTCTTCCACATCGAGCGCGGCATAGTTGACCCGCCGCCGCGGGGCGTTGGGTTCCGGGCGGTAGTAGGCCAGATACCAGAAGGCATCGAGGAGATCGCGGTTCGTAATCCGGCAGGCGTCCAGGTCTAGGCGATCAAACAGTTGCCCGTTAAGGACGGGCAGACCGAGCGCCGCGGCCGGCGGTTTGTTGTTCAGGGCCGGTTGCGGCCGGTCCTTGACCAAAACGAGCCAAAGCACGCGGAGGGAGCACCAAAGGTCGTCATGTTCGGTCGCGGCACTCTGTCGGTCCAGCAGGCGGCGGAGCCGACCGACGCCGTAGTGCTCGCGGTAGAGGGGATCGGAGCTTAATAGCCCGCGGTCCTCCGAAACCAAGAGAAAGAGGAAACGATAGACCAGGACGAGCAGTTGGCGATAGAACTCTTCTGGGGTGATGCGATCATTCGCGGTATAATCGGGCGAGGCGCGACGCCGCAAGTCGGCATTGGCGGGATGGCTGAGAAAGCCTTCGGCCAAGCGACTGAGGCACTCTTTCACGCCGTCGCGGAGTTGCTCGCGGACTCGCCCGCCCTGCTCCAGCCCCTCTTGGTAATACTTCTCCAGCAGGCAGTCCCCGGCGTCGGCAACGCCGCGCGGCAAGCGGGTGCGGTGCAGCAGGCGGTAGAGCACGACAAAGTCGTTGAACCGCTGGTCCTCGAAGATTTGTCGAAGATCGAACTCGACATACGCCTGGCGGCGGACGTAGGTGGAATCCCGGAGCAAACGGAGGACCAGCCCGTTGGTCACGATCCCCCAAAGGTGCTCGGTGCGGTTGAGATATTCTTGCACTAGGGAATGCGGCGCCAGGCGGGGTCGGCCCGAGGGAGGAACACGGCCGAGCTCTTGCCTGGCCCCGACGATGTGGACCGGCGGCGCGTCGTCATCGCCCTCGCCCCCGCCCCCTTTCCCCGACGGAGAGGGGCGATTGTGCGCATCCTTGGCGCCTTTGCCGGGAGGAGCGGGGGAATAGGCGCGGTGCGAAATGGCGAAGGTCGATCCGTCCACGTCGTAGGCCTTCTGGTTGAAGCGAAGCTCGTAGCCGAGAAGGCCCAGAAAGGGGATGACCCAGGCATCCCGTGTAACACTGGTGGCCATGTCCGTGTCGGAAAGCCGCCGGAGGCGATTTTGGAACACGCCCCAGAGGGCTCGGGCATCGGCAAAGACCGCCGCAATTTCGTCGGTCAGGTTTCGCTTTCCGGGCAAGCCGAAGTCCCCAGGCTTCTGGCCGGGAAGCTCGTCGGTCAGTAGTTGTTCGAGGATCTCCGGCCCAAGCAAGCCGCCTTCGATACGTATGGAGGAAATCGTCATGACTTCACCACAGGCTGCAATACGAGTAATCCAAGAAGGTCTGGAGGGAATTGCGGGCTGACGGTTAATTGCCGGACTTTCAGTGCAACGGCCTGGCGGACTCGCTTATGGCTCTTCTCCAACTCGCTTGCCCTGGCGGCAATCCGCTCACGCACGGTGGTTTCGAGGGTGGGCCAGGCCGCCAGGGCGGCTTCGATCAGCTCTCGCTTCTCGGCCATGGGAAGATTGGCATCGGGCTGGGCGGCGAGCAGCCGCAAGGCCTCGGCGTCGGAGAGCCACTGCCGGGCTTCGCCTACCTGATCTCCGCCCTGCCTCGCTTTGGGAGAGGGGATACTGCCCTCACTCGCGACGCCTCTCGCAAGGCCGGCAGGGGAACCGTGGGTGAACCCGGTTACCAGGATCTCTTCCGCGAGGAGCGGCGCCCGCTCAGGCTGATGGACAAGGTAACGAACCCGCAGGAGCAAGATCGTGGTCAAACGCGAGACGTCGCCGGTGCGGACGGCCCCGCAACGGCAGACGACTTGAGGGGTTGTCCTGTCTCCGTCCGGCGCAGCTCGAGCGCTGAGTGCCAGCTCCAACATATACCGTGCCAAGGCGGAGACGAAGCGGTGATTGCGGCCGACGTATTCGGCCCCCTCGGGCGTAGGTGAGACAAAGCTGATGAGCCACTGACCGGTCTTGGAGTCGGGAAGCGCGAAGCGTACGGCCTCCGGCAGCGTGGTTAGGACGTCCCGGCCAACCGCCACCCGAAACACATCGGGACGCTTGTCCGGCGTGATGGTCAAATGGAGTCGCTGGGCTGCTGTCAGGACGAACTCCCGGACCGCGTCCGGATCGCCCAGGACGCTATCGGTCGCTTCGAGCTCGCGCCGGACCTCCTCCGGTTTGAGGGCCCGCTGGGCAAAACGGGGGCGCTTGGTTCTCTCGCGCTCGGCGTCCCTGTCCCATCGCCGGTGGAACGCGGTAACGCTGTCGGCGATGTCATCTCCGAAGTCGAGCGTCATTTGCTTGTCGCCCGCGGGCTTGGCGCGCCCGCCGCGGAGGAAAAGGGCGTTGAGCAGTGCCTCGGTGACCGACTCGCTCTCTTCCGGCACGGGAACGTGGGTGCCCAGAGCGCGGTGGATTTTGCGGGCCTTGTCGAGCAGGACCTCAATGACCACGCCGTCGATGGCGTTGTCACGGCCGAAGAACCGGACCGCCTTGACCTGGCCGGCCGGCTGCCCAAAGCGATCCACGCGGCCTTCGCGCTGCTCCAAGCGGTTCGGATTCCAGGGCAGATCGTAATGGAGGACGGCGTTGAACTTCTCTTGGAGGTTAATCCCCTCCGAAAGGCAGTCCGTCGCCACGAGCACCCGCGACCTTGCGGCGTCGATTTCCTGGATCTTCGCCTGCCGCTCCTCGTCGCCTTGCCGGCCTGTGACACACGTTACTTGCACGTCGGAAGGAAGGACCTCGGGCAAGCATTGGGCCACATACTCGGCGGTGGCGACATAGCGGCACCAAACGATAGGGTTAAAACCTTGCTTCAATAGTTCTCTGATAACCTCACACGCCCGGCGGAGCTTCGGGTCGCTTTTCAGGCCGCGGAGACCTTCGGCCAGCTTGGCCAACTGCCGCAGCTTGCGGCGTTCCGACGGAGCCAGGATCCTCTCGGCAGCCTCCACCGGCGGCGTGGGCGTTTCGTCGTCCGCGGCCTCTTCCGATGATTCGAACACAAACGAAGCGAACTCCGGCTCGTCTTCCACCGGTACGATCCCACCATCGCGGTTCGCCAACGCCGCCAGGGCCGCGGCCGGACTCGACATAACACAACGTAAGAGAGCCAAAGCCCCCCAATAGCGAACCCGTTGTTTGGGCTTTGCCAATTGGCTGCCCGTGCGCACGATCTCAGAGCAGAACGCGTACGTGCCATCGAAAAGCTCGCGATACTCCTGGGAAAGCTCGTAGGTCTCGTCGCAGGAGTCGCGTTCGGGAAAAGGGGTGATCGACTGCCCACCGCGTTCCCAATCCTGCTTGATATCCGCTCGAGTCCGCTGCACGAAATGCTTGGCAAGATCGATGCGCTGGGGTTCTTTGAGGTTGGCAAGGTCCCAGCCTTCGAACTCGGGCCGGAGAAGGCCCAACAGTGACCGGAAGGCCTCTTCGATGCCCGAGTGCGGGGTAGCCGTCAGTAGGATTAGGTGGCGTTGGTTATCTTTGGCGATTTCCCGAAGCAGGCCGTGACGCTCCTGCCGGCTCTGCGACTGAGTCGCCGCAGCACCGTGCACCTCATCCACGATCACGAGTTCGGGACAGAACTGAAGGAACTGATGGCGATTGCGATCGGTCTTGACAAAGTCGATACTGGCCACCTGAACGGGAAAATGCTCGTAAATGCTTTTGCCGGGCGGAAGCCGCCGTTCCAGTTGACCGACGGATCCCGAAGAGATGATGACCGGCTCAAGATTAAACTTCTGTTCGATCTCGCTTGCCCACTGCCGGCAGAGATTGGGCGGGCAAAGCACGCACATCCGCCCGATCTCGCCGCGGTCGTAGAGTTCCCGTGCGATCAGCAGTGCCTCGATGGTCTTGCCCACACCAACATCGTCGGCAATGAACAGTCGCACCGGTTCCAACCGCAGCGACATGAGCAGCGGGACAAATTGGTAAACGCGAGGACGAATCGAAATCCGACCCAACGACCGGAACGGCGTGGCTCCCTCACGCAGCATGAGCCGCGCAGCGTGCCAAAGAAGATGCGCGCCGGCGGCGTCCGCCACGTCCGTGGCAGTTGGCAGCGGAAAGGTCGCCGAAGTCAGGCTTTCCTCAGCCAACTCGAAACCAATCAACTCGGCCAGCCGTTTGTGGACGGCCGTGCACTCGTCGGTGGTGCCCGTCAGCGGCCGCAGAAGGTAAACTTCGGGTCGGTCACTCGGCAGGAGTACCCACTCGCGGTTTCGACAGCGAACGATTGATCCTGGATTCATGGAAGGAAGTCCGATCCACTGTTCAAGTCCGTACCGGCCACATCCTGTCGGGAGGGGTCGCTGCCTTGGGAGTGACCTCCGTCTCGTCAAGGCCTGCTTGGCTGTCGCAACGACTGCGACTCCTCACACGGGAACTGTTCGAAATTCCCCTTGCCAAATAGACGGCGGCCTTTGGGGAAAACGAGGCACAGGGGAATCTTGTCCTGCGTCGCCCACATTCGCAGCGTCCTATGCGCGACACCGAACAAGCCGGCGTTTCTGCTGTATCGATCCTAAGCCACCTTCCCGCCTTACTCCAAGGAGCTATCCTACTCTTGGTGACTCCGGCGGTCGAGATGACGCCCGGCGAGCTTGGACCGCTGATGTCCAACCCAGAATGTGGCTATTTCGGCAAGCACGCCGGATTGCTCTACACAAAGTGAAACTCATCAAGTTGCGGCAGAGTGCGGCACGGCATGGCAGCGGCGGAACAAGTAATTGAAGAGGCCGAGTGTTTCAACGATATTGGCCGGCTTGAGCGTTGTCGGAGCGAACGCTACCGGCTAATCGAGGAGCTACCATCCGCCCACGGCATTCACGGCAAGAGTCTTCGTTTGGGAGCGGAAAGCGACAGGTTTCGCGTGCGTGTCAATAACGCCATCCAGCGGGCTTGCGACACGTTATCGGAAGGTGGGCTGACGCAAGCGGCTGATCATTTGAGAGTGAGCATCACCGTCGGCGACGATCAGCCGGAGACTCCAAGCCGCGCGCCAGTTTTTCGCGTGGGCCGTCGATAACGGATTGGCGGCCGCAAATCCCTTTGCCAAAGTCAAACACGCGGCGGGCAATCCTTTGGAGCGGCGGCGCTATGTCACGCGCGAAGAGACGCGGCGACTGATGGAGACGGCAGCCAATTGGGTTTGGCGATCGATCATTGCCCTGTGTGTGCAGCGAGCAGGCTTGGAGCCCTGGCCCCGGCTGTTCCCTAGCTTGCGGGCGTCATGCGAAACCGACCTGGCAAGCCGGTTTCCGATCGCCACGGCATGCAAATGGATTGGCAACACGGTGGCGATTGCGGCGAAACTTTACGTCGTACCCCTCGATGAGCATTTCCAACGAGCCGCGGGCTTGGCCATACCGGCGGCCATGCACACGTCGGACTAGAACGGCAAAGAACGGATGCCGAATCGCGGAAACCCGCTTTTCCCGCGTTTTGCGCTTCTATTCAGACTAGAGCACAGCCCCTAATGGGCGGCACTGGACTCGAACCAGTGACCTCGACCGTGTGAGGATCGCGCTCTAACCAACTGAGCTAGCCGCCCGACAGTATGGCGAAGACGTCACCCCGCTTTCCGGCGGTTCGCTGGGCTCATAAGCCGCTCGTGATCGCAGGGTAACGACGTGCACTTGCTACTGATTCTACCCGGGCGCGCCGGAACTTCAAGCGGTGGCTCCCTGTCGGTGCCGTCCCGGAGGTCCTGCGGCCGGGCGAACGGCGTGATGCACTTCGCGACTCGGCCCGGCTCACAGCGTAGAATTGCCCCGGCCGATCCATCAACGCCTTACGTTGGCGGCCCCGACGCTTCCTCGTGCGCGGGTTGGGGTTCGTTGGGGCCGATGTGGGCCGTGGACGTCCGCCGGGCTTCCAAGAATCGAGCGATCGTCGCCAGGAATCTCGCTCGGTCGATCGGTTTGGTCAAATAATCGTCGCAGCCGGCCTCACGGCATTGGACGTCGTCGCCCTCCATGGCGTGGGCGGTCAGGGCGATAATACGGCCGGTGTAGCCCGCATCGCGAAGTCGTGCCGTGGCCGTGTAGCCGTCCATGACGGGCATTTGCATATCCATCAAAATCAGGTCGAAAGGCTCGCCGCGGTCCCGGGCGGCCAGGGCCGTATCGAAGGCTGCCTGACCGTTTTCGACCAAGGTCACCTCGGCCCCGGCTCTCTCGAGGATGAAGCTGATGAGCCGCCGATTGTCCGGACCGTCTTCGGCGAGCAGGATTCGCCCTTGCAAGCGAACGAGCGGGACGGCCACGCCCTCGCGTTGCTTTCGGGACGCCGCGACGCTCTCCTCCGGCGATTCCAACAGCGTTACACCGCTGATGTCCCCGGTAGCGACGGTCAGCGTAAAGGTGCTGCCGCAACCGGGGCTGCTACGGCACGTAATGTCGCCGCCGAGCATCTCGGCCAGACGCTTGCTGATCGTCAATCCCAACCCGGTTCCACCGTATTTCCGTGTGGTCGATGAATCGCCTTGGCTGAACGGCTGGAACAACCGTGAAATCTGCTCGTCCGTAAGGCCGATTCCCGTGTCGATTACATCGATTTGAAGCAAGGGGGGCCGGTGCGCGTCTTGTACCAGCCGGGCGACGACGCGCACCTCGCCTTTCTCGGTAAACTTGACGGCGTTTCCGATCAGGTTGATCAGGATTTGCCGTAGGCGCAGCGGATCGCTGTAAATGGTTTCGGGAATCTTGCCCGCGAATTGCAAGTTCAAAGGAAGATTCTTGGCGGCGGCGCGGACCCGCATCAGGGAGATTACGTCGGCGAGGAGCTGCGGGGGGGAGCATGCGATGCGTTCCACCTCCAGCCTGCCGGCCTCGATTTTGGAAAGATCGAGGATGCCATTGATCAACTGCAAGAGGTGTTCGCCGTTCCGGTGAATGGTGCGGAGTGCATCGATCCAATCCGGCGGCCCCTGTTCAAGACGGGGATCTCCGATCAAGATTTCAGTAAAGCCCAAAATCGCCGTCAAGGGCGTGCGAATTTCGTGACTCATGTTGGCCAGAAACTCGCTCTTGGCCCGGGTGGCGGACTCGGCAACGTGGTAGAACTCCTCTAGGGTCCGATTGGCGGATGCCAGCACTTCCACCATGCCCTTCAGCTCGTGCTCGGCGCGTTTCTGCTTGGTGATATCTTGGAGTTGTTCCACCACCAGCGTTACTTCCCCGGAATCATCCAAAATGGGAATGCTAGTTACGCGAATCCATCGATCGAATTGCGAAAAGAGAATCTCTCTCGTCGTGACCTTGCGAGTAGCCGTTGATTCCAGCATGGGGCAATTTTCGCAAGGTTGAGCACAGCCCAACAACTCGTAGCATTTTCTTCCCTTCACCTGTTCCTGCGACAGACCGAGCAACTCGTATCCGGCCTTATTGTAGGAGAGCACCGTCTGATCCGAAGTTTTCAAGGCGATCACATCGGGAATGCCGTCGAGAATGGTCTGCAAGAGATTATTTTGCTCTTTCAGTCGCGTCTCGGCTTCTTTGCGCTCCGTGATGTCGCGAAGGATTGCGACTGCATGCCGGCGACCGTTGAGCGACACCGCGGAGATGGAGAGTTCCACAGGAATCTCTCGCCCATCCTTGTGTTTGGCCGCAAGCTCCAGTGTTTTGCCCACAGCCGGGTCTCGCCCGCTCCTAGTGAACTCCTGGAATGCTGCGCGGTAAGCATCGAGAAACCGCGAGGGCGCTATAAGCTCATGCAGGTTTCGTCCCAGGACTTCATCGTTCGAGTATCCGAGAATTTTCTCGGCCGCCGGATTCCAGAAGGTCACGGCTCCCTGAGAATCGATCATGATAATGGCTTCTTGCGCGGCATCGGTGATGCTTCGCAGCATCGCCTCGTTGTCTCGCAAAGTTAACTCGATCCGCTTATGTTCGGTGATGTCCGAAAATACCGTCGCGAATTGGTCGTCGGCAATCCTGTAAACGTTGATGGCGTAGTAACGGCCGAGCGGTTCGACGAATTGCTCGAAGTTCAGGGGTTCACCGGTCAAAACCACTCGTCCGTAAAGCTCGATCAAGCCGGTTTTTTCGATACCGGGGATCACTTCGGTGACGCGTTTTCCCAGGATATCCCCGACGCGAAGGCCGGTATGAGTTTCGAAGGCGGGATTGGCGTCCAGGAAGATATAATCGACGGGACGACCGGAGGCATCCCGTACCATCCTCTGGACGCCGATGCCGGAAATGGCATGTTGGAACAAGAGGCGGTGTTTTTCTTCGCCGACTCGGAGTAGCTCTGCCGCTCGGCGTCGTTGGGCAAGGTCGAGCCACACCAGACCTGCCGTTCCGGCGATGAAAAGCAAGCAGAGAATCGCGGCCCAAATCATGTGTCGGCGGAGATCGGACGCCGCCTCAGCGTGCGCGGCGCTGATGGGGATGGCCGCCAAATCCAGGGATACGTCCCCCACGGAATGGCCGAAACCGGCAATCGGCCCGTAGCGTTCCACAAGGGACGCCGGCGCATCTTGCGGATCGCCGTGGCATTTCAAGCATTCCGTCTTGAATCGGCGCGGGAGCGCTCGAGCCACGTATTCTTCACCGTCCTGGGAAAACCGAATCGTGCCGGTCCAGAAAGCGGCATTTGGATTTTGCTCGAAAAAGCGGATGATGTCTTCCTCGGCCGGTGTGGCCCGATTGAGCGGGTTACGAGGATTTCTCGATGGGAATCGCACGACGGCTTCGGGGAAGGCGGCTTGAACCTTCTCGAAGATGTGCCTTGAGATAACGGATGTGGACATTGCTTCGGGAATGAATTCACCGGATTCGACCCGCTTTTCCATCTCCGGCCGAATATGTTCCGCTACGTAGTCGCGGAGAGCCGAGTTGAAAGCCACGGCCAAGACGGCCTCGTGTTGTGCGGTGCGGTTGATGTGTTCCCATGACCAATGTGTCGTCTGATAGAGGACGACCGTCAAGAACGCGACGCCCAAGAGGCCCATTCCGAGAAGCAATCGCGACATGGTTAGTTTTTCGGCCAGGCTGGGTGCCGTTCGTGTCACCGGGGCCGTCTCGATCGAGTTCGTGCGGGAACGTCCGACTTTCCGCCGTGCTACGTTCAGTGCGAGGGTGATCGCCACAAGAAGACCAAGACTAAAAAACAGCAACACACCGTTGGGAAAGGCAGCCCGCGAGGCGACGTTCCAAGTCCAACCCTGAGCGTCGATATCCATTCCCAAGACAGCCGTCAGTCGTCCCGACAAGGGTTCGTTCAGCGGCACCAACGCCGTGACCCACGTTCCCCATCGATCGCGTGCCGGCCCGGTCACTCGAGCGGTTTTGGTTCGGAAAACCTCGAGATCTTCCGGCGATATTTCTTGATAAACCTGGCCCGGCGGAGATTCATCCGGGGAGCCGGCCGGCTCGCTGTCCGCGAAGAAGAACACGCGACCATCGCTTTTTTGCCCCATCAGATATACAAAACGGCACTTGGGGTCGGCCTCGCGGATGGAGGCTAGTTGCTCTTTTAGTAGGCGGTACTGATCAGAGGCCGCGTCGTTCTCGGTTCCCTTCAAGGCTTGGAGGGCTTCGGCGTTGATCGCACCGGCCGCCGTACGGGCTTGGAGCAACACTTGGGATCGCAGCTCTCGGTCGGTATCGACGACGAGCCACCAGCCGAGGGCGGTTCCACAGGCGACGATCAGCCCGATCGCCGCAGCCGGGAACGCGGACATAGTGGTGAGCAAATGCGGCTTCATGGATGGAAGAATTTCGATTTCGGGGTCACTCGCAAGCCGCAGCCGCGTCGGGAGCGGCCGCGGACCGCCGGACACAACCCATCGGCGCCGTTGTGTCTCGGCGGGGTCCCAAGATAATTTAGCTCAGGGAATGCCATGAGGGCGGCGCATTATGTTCCGACCCATGCTGACGCTGAGATGCGTGCTATGCTTATATAAGGCGTTCGAACCCTACGGCGTGCATGGTTGCCCGGTTCTCTTCTGCAAAGACGGCTTACGGCGAACGGCGGGACGCTCGTGCGTCGTTACCGGTCTCTCACGGCCCCGCGGAAGGTCCGTTCCTGCCTCGGCTCATCCCGCCCGCAACCCGCCGGACGACAGGCGTTTCGCTTGCGGCGTATCTCGCTCGAGCACTCGCGCCACGGAAACGCGGTGGGTAGGACTTCGCTTAGCCCCCTTCGATCCGGTAAGCTTTAGAGACTGAGACTTCGTCAAGAAGCGTAGTCGGATTCCGCCGGGCCGAGAGAGTCGGGGGATCGCCATGGCCATCTTCGTCGTGTGTCCCGGGTGCAGGACGCGATTCAACGTCAGCGACAAATTCGCAGGCAAGAGCGGTCCGTGCCCCAAATGCAAGACCGTCATCCAAATCCCGAAGCTCACCGAGCAACTTGTCATTCACGAGCCGGAGCAATTCGCTTCCGGAGGGCGCACGCAGACCGGCAAGTTGGCCACGAAGCCCATCGCCCGGCCGCGTTTGGAGGTCAACGTCGTCGCCGCGGCGGCCGTGATCGGGGTGATCCTCGTCGTCGCGGTGGGTACGTTCATGTTGGGCAAGGCATCCGCCTTCGAGAACCCGATCGTCCGCATCTTGGGGCTTGTCCTTGTGACGCCCGCGCTGGCGGCGGGCGGGTATGCCTTTCTCCACAGCGAGGATGACCTGTTCCCCCTTCAGGGACGCCGATTGTACGTTCGGGCGATTTTGTGCGCGGCCTGCTATCTGGTGATCTGGGCCGGCTTCGAAGGGATGCGAGGATTCTTGATCACGCCCGAGACATGGACCTGGGTGGTGTTCGCCTCGCCGCTTTTCGTGTTGGGAGGTTTCGTCGCCTACTTGACGATGGACTTGGATTACGGCAACGGACTGCTGCATTTCGCGTTCTTCGTGTTGGTCACCGTGCTGCTCCGTTGGGCGGCCAAGCTCGGCTGGATTTGGGACATTCCTACCACGGAGATTCCCCTCGTGTAAAAGCCGGGTCGGCATAGTCCCGCGTTGCGAGAAGTTTTCTCAGGAACGATTCACGATCCCTTCATGTACGCCATCCAAGACATCCCCGAACTGCGAGCTTGCGACGAGCAGCGGCAACTGGTACGCATTCCCCCGGAACTGGACGTGCCCTTGACGGATCGGGTGAAACGCCTCATCGACACGGTGGAGTTCCGCAGGCTGGCCCGGATCACGCAGTTGGGCTTGGTGTCGCTGGTGTATCCCGCCGCCAATCACACGCGATTCGAGCATTCGTTGGGCGTGTATCGCCTAGCGTTGCTATTTCTCAAACGACTTGAGAGCGACGAGCGGTTTCAACGCATCGTCCGGCCGGAAGAGGCTGAACTCTTGATCGCGGCGGCTTTGCTGCACGATTTGGGGCACTGGCCGTTCTGCCACGCCATCGAGGACCTGCGATTGCCCGGGGTGCCTCGCCACGAAATGTTCGTGAGCAGCTTCTTGCTCGAAAGCGAAATCGGAGACGTACTTCGCCACGAATGGAACATTAATCCGCGGGACGTGGTCCATTTGCTGCACGGAGGCAGTTCGCAAGAGCCGGGCGAGCGATTGTTGGCCGGCATCCTCTCGGGGCCGATCGACATCGACAAGATGGATTATCTCTACCGGGACAGCGTGCATGCGGGAGTCCCGTACGGGCGCAACTTCGATCAGCAGCGATTGGTGAAAAGCCTGTGCGTCAACGAGGCGGGCGACGGCTTGGCCATTACGGAAAAAGGCAAGACGGCCGCCGAACTGATGTTATTCGCGCGGTACGTCATGTTCAGCGAGGTGTATTGGCATCACGCGGTCCGGTCCGCTACGGCCATGTTGCAACGGGCCTTTTACCAAATCTACTCGCGGCTGGACCTCGATCTTTTGTTCCGCCAAAGCGAGTGGGATTTTGTTCAGACGCTTCGGGGCATCGCGGGGAACGGAGCCGCGGGAGTCTTGCTTGACGGCGTGTTTGGTACGCAGCGGTGCCTGTTCAAGCGGGTGGCACAGTACAGCGCCATCGAAAACGAGGAGCTGTATCGGCGTTTGGCGCGGCGGCCGTATCCGTGGCTCGCCGCCTGCGGCGAGGAGTTGGCGGCCCTATTGTCCGCGCGGATCAAAAAGGTGGTGGCGCCGTTCGAAGTGCTGATCGACGCTCCTCCCGTCCATAAAGAGATCGAGTTTCAGGTGGATGTATTTTTCCCCAAAGAACAGTGTTATCGACCGCTTGTTCAGGTGTCGCCGGTCGTGCGAGCCTTGGCGCAGCAGCAATTCGACGACTATGTGAAGCGCGTGAGAATCTTCGCCGCTCCGCGTATTTGCGCGGAACTACGGGATCTACGCGATTTCAGCGATTTGGTACACGCGGCCGTGGATCGGGCCGACTCTTGACCGACCGAGATGGGAAACGGCGTCGGGTGGATGAGGATGGGAGTGCCATACCGCGCCTCCAATCCACGGACTTTGCACAGCCTCGTCCTCGGCGGCCGAACGGTTTTTGTCGCTTGCGGTGCGAATGCCGCTTCGACGGACGGAACGCGAGACGGACGATACAGAACTGAGAGAAAAGCATGGATCTGGAATCATCGGCGGGGCGAGTATTTGTTCGCGGCGACCGATCGCGACCGTTCTTGGAGCGGCATCCCTGGGTACGCGCTACGTCGATCGAGCGGATCGAAGGCAATCCCGCCGACGGCCAGGTCGTGGATCTTGTGGGTAAAGGCGACCGCGTCATAGCCCGGGGGATTTATGAAGGTCGCGGCGGGATCCGGGTCCGGCTTTATTCGTGGGATACGCGGCAAAGATTGGATACAACCTTTTGGCGGGATCGTATTCGCCGGGCGGTGATGCTCCGCGAGATGCTGGGCTTGATGCGGCCCTCCGAGGCTTGCCGATTGGTTTTCAGCGAGGCCGACGGTTTGAGCGGTCTGATCGTCGACCGATACCGCGACTACGTGGTACTACAGGTGGGATCGGTCGGCATGGCGCAGCGCCTGCCGATCCTGTCGGCGGCGATCGGCGATCTCCTGCGACCGGCGGCGATGCTGGTGCGTGTCGATGCCGAATTGCGGAGATCCCAGGGCGATGCTTACGCAGACGGCGTGTTGACCGGAAATCCGCCTCCAGGTCCGATCGTCGTCGAAGAACACGGGCTGAAGTTCGGCGTCGACTTGATGGAAGGACAAAAGACCGGGTTCTACCTGGATCAACGCGAAAATCGCTTGGCCGCGGCGCGGTATGCCGCGGGAAGACGCGTGCTGGATATGTTCTGTTATACGGGTGGGTTCGCGCTGGACTGCGTCAAAATCGGCAAGGCCGAGGAGGCCCTGGGTTTTGACGGCAGCGAGCGGGCGGTCACGCTCGCGCAAGCCAATGCACAGTTGAACGGGGTGACCAACGTACGGTTTGCGGTGGGCGATGCCTTCCAGACCTTGGGAGACTTGCGAAAGGAAGGCGAAAGGTTTGGCATGGTCATCCTCGACCCTCCCAAGTTCGCGGCCGGGAAATCTTCGGTTCCCGACGCCCTTCGCGCCTACCACTCCCTCAATCGGCTGGGCATCGAACTGCTGGAGTCGGGCGGCGTGCTGGTCACGTGCAGTTGCTCCGGCTACGTCACGCGAGAGGATTTCTTCAACATGTTGTTCGGAGTAGCCCAACAGACGCGACGGGAGATTCAAATCCTGGAAATGCGCGGCGCCGCGCCCGACCATCCGACTTTGGTGACCTGCAAGGAGACGAACTACCTCAAATGCTTCATCTGCCGAGTGTGGTAGGCCGATCGCGATTCGGACGCGGCCGCGTATTTACGCCGTCCGGGAGGCCGTCCGAGAGATTAAGTAGCGAGTTGGGCCTTAGATCCGACGGACAAACAATGCGTCATTCCCGATATTCGACCGGTTCCGAATTGCCCGGCTTTGGGTTTCCATGGCAAGGGAGATGAGACGATGATTCGATTTCGATTTTGGGCGTGCTTATGGTCCTTGACCTTGATCGGCGGTCTGAGCGATTTGGGCGGTGTGGACGCCGGGGAATCGGGGGGCGCTGCCTCGCAGCCCTTTTTCGCCCTCTGTATGGATACCCATGATGCCAAGAAGCGGGACCTGGAACAACAGGCGCGGATGTTGAAGGAATTGGGCTACGACGGTGCCGGCCACATCGGCTTGGATCGAGTCCAGGAGCGACTGAGCACGTTGGATCAGGTAGGTTTGCGGCTCTTTCAGATTTACGTCGTTGTCGACGTCGGGCCGGAGCGGCAAGCGTACGATCCGCGGCTGCTCGAGTGTTTCTCGCTTCTCAAAGGCCGCGGAACTCAGGTGGCGCTGACGCTACGCGGGTTGCCGGCGGGCGATCCCTCCGGGGATCCAAGGGCGGTTTCCGTTCTGCGAGAATTGGCCGATGCCGCCGCTGCGAACGGGGTTGAGCTGGTCCTCTATCCCCACACTGGTGATTGGGTCCAGGCGGTGGAAGACGCCGTTCGCGTGGCGGAGAAAGTCGATCGGCCTAACCTGGGCGTGATGTTCAACCTCTGCCACTGGCTGCGAGTCAGCCCGGATCGAGATTTCCAGCGCGCGTTGCGACTATGCCGGCCCTGGTTACGAGCGGTTTCCATCAATGGGGCGGAAGAGTATTCCGAAAAGGGAGACTGGAGCGAGTACATTCAGCCCTTGGGCAAGGGTTCCTTCGACGTGCTGCGATTTCTCAAGGAGTTGCATGAAATCGGCTACTCGGGGCCGATCGGCTTGCAATGTTATGGCATTCCCGGCGACGCCGCGGAACACCTCTCTGCGTCCATGGTGACCTGGCGGCGCTATCAGGAAGAGCTCTCCGGCAGCCTGACGCCCCAGCCGAATCGCTGACGCTGTTTTGTTGTTCTCCCGATCTCGCGATCAGAGGACGGCTTAGCACGTGCCCCGGTTGACGGGGCCGACACTTCGGATTACGCCGGCGTCTCGAGTAGCCAAAGTCGGAGCGTGTTCAGCATGTGCTTGCCGATGGTGATGCGGCGGTAGGCGGGATGGGAACTGAAATGGATGCTGCGAACGCTCATCTTGGACGGGTGAAGCATGAACACGCATACGGTCAACTTGTGAATTTCACCGTCGTCGGATTCGACCGGCGGAGAGGCTAGGACGATGTCCGCCGGGGCGATCATGCCCACGCGCTGGATGAGCTCCCTGGCCGCTTGGGCTGCTTCGCCGGTGTCGCCCAAGGTTGCCCATTCCTCTTGCCAAAGTCGGTTCGCCGGCGCGATCAAGGATGCGGCCAAGACCGAACTTCCCTGCTGCGTCTGCGTCATCCAGTCCGTCACGAGCCCGCCGCTGTCCGATTCGAAGATCGCCAGCTTGAGGCCGCGCTGTGCCAGCACATCGGTAACGACGTCTTGCAAATCACGGCCGTCTTCGCTGAAGACCAGATTTCCGAGACTCTCGCGGATCGTTCGCAGGACCGGCTCGACCTTCGCTTGGCAGGCCTCTCGATCGGGGCCGCGGGTCGATATCCGCAGAATGATGGTGTTCTGGGACGCGTTGATACCGACCAAGGGATCGCGTCCTCGACGGATGAGGTCGGGGAGCATCGATTCGACTTGGCTTTCGCCGGCTCCGAAGCATTTGACGTCCTGGTGCAGAATATAGTCCCTTCCCAGGCCGCTTTGGCGCAGCCGCAGTTCCGCCTCGGGCCACATTTCGTACAGTTCCACGGGTACGCCCGGAAAGCAAAGGATGCGGCAAGCATTCCGGCCGGGACGAGGAATCTCCAGATCGATGCCGGGCGCGGTGCCGCGGGGGTTGACGATCATCTTGCTGCCGACGGGAAACAAGGCCTGGATGCGATTTCGCTCCGGCATCTCTCGATTGCGTCGACGAAAAAACTCCTCCACCGCTTGCACCGCCTGGGGGTATTCGACCAGCGACAAGCCCGCAGCCTCGGCCAAGGCCGGTCGCGCGAGATCGTCCGCCGTGGGGCCGAGACCGCCGGTCGTGACGACAAAGTCCGATCGCTCCATTGCTTGGCGGAAGACGGCCGTCATGGCCGGAAGATCATCGCCCACGGCCGTGTGGTAGAGCACGCGCGCGCCGAGGTCCTCCAGGCGTTGGCTGATCCACTGGCTATTCGTATCCAAAAGGCGGCCGTTGACGATTTCGTCGCCGATCGAGATGACTTCACAGGTTGGGCCTTCCCAGTGGTCGGTCATGGGTGCTCCTGAACGAGGAGGTTGTTCCAGGCTCGCAACAACTCCCGCAATTCGTCTTCCTGGCGGACGTCGAAACTGCCCCGATGCTGCCCGTAAAGATCCATCCACAAAGCCAGACTTTCACGCTCCGCCTGGGTCAATCGAACATCGTAATGTCCCTTATCCAACATCGGCCACAGCGGATTCATGCGTGCATGGCCCTCACCGGGCAGGGAACGGCCTCGATGGTAGGCGACGGCCACCGACTGGGCCAGACTCGGGGTGCCGTAATTGGTGAGCACCTCGAGCGAACGGCCGGGAGAAAGGTCCCATTTCTCCCCCGACTTGCCGGCTTGGTGGCATTCCCCGCAACGGCGATCGAGAATCGGTTGGACCAACACCTCGTAGTCCAAGGGCCAGGAACCCGGCGGCCCGATCCTCAAGCGCGAAGGCTGTCGATACATGGCGGCAATCGGTCGTGCCGGCGGCGCCTGCGTCCTCGGCTCATGGCAGCCCACACAGGAGGCGGTTTGTCCGGGTTGCACGTAGATCGCCGTGCGCATGGTCCGGACCGCCATTCCTTTTTCGTCTACGGCCTGGAGGAACAACGAGACGCCGGCGGGTACGCGGAAATAGGCCGATCCGTCGCTTTCCACCGGGGCGCTGCCGATCACGAATTTTCCCGGATCTTCGCGCGTCAATCCCAAGTTGGGGTAGTTCATGGTGGGATGCGTCTTGACGGGAATGCCCACCACGCGAAGCTCGCGAATCGTCCCTCGCGGAATGCCCGGCATCCCTTCGTAGACATCCGCCACCAGCAGCGATCCTTCGGCTTCAACCGGATGGGAGTCCACGATCCCGGTGCTCGAGATTTCACGGCGACGGGGCCGCAGCGGGATGGGGCATTCGCAGCCGATCGCCTCGTCGCGATAAATCAGATTGAGGTTCCCGAAGGCATCGAACAAATAGATGCCGGCGCCGGCGTCCTCCATCTTTTGACCGTGGTCCGCTAAGGGACCGTCCGACCATGACACGAGGAAGTGCTCTTCGGACAAGGGGTAGGGGTTCGCAAAATAGTGTTTCGGCCATCCCTCGCTCTCGGGGAAGCATACTTCCGGGGTCAGACGCGTGAGCGGCGGTTCATCGTCCAGACCTCGGCGGGTATCCAAGAGGCATAGGCTACCGCCGGTAATCGAGTGGTGCGCCGAGGCCGTGAAGACCAGTTTGTGCGAACCGGGAATCGGTCGTGCTTCGAAGATGGAGAGCGGATTCCGCGTGAAATTGCCGTAGACGGCCTGTACGCCGGTACCGTCGGGAAATGTCGCCCAAAGCCCCATATAGGGCTGATTATGGCGATCCACGTAGTCCCAGCGAGCGTAAAGGATGCGACCGTTCCAATCGACGCAGGGATGCCACTCGAAACTCTCGAATGCCGAGATCGGCCGGATGTTTCTCCCGTCGCCGTCCATGACGTGCAGCGTGTAGATTGCGACCGGTCTCTCGGGGCCGCCGCCGCATCGCACGTAGCAGTCGGGGCCGCTCTCCCCGGCGGCGGACATGGCCGTCGGCAAGACTTGAGTGTGAATGCCCCGGCGAGTGGAAAGAAAAACGATGCGGCCGTCCGGGAGGTAGCGGGCATCCATGTCGTCATACTTTCCGGCGGTCAGTTGCCGCAGGCCGCTGCCGTCGGCGTTGACTTCGTATACGTGGAAGAAAGCATCCTCGGGAACATTACCCTTGTCCAACTTGTTCGATTCCTCGTGCAAGCCGGGGTAATAGCGAGCGTAGGAAAACAGGATCTTCGTGCCGTCGTAAGAAACGTCAGGCCGAATCACCGAACCGGAAGGCAAGGACGCCGTCAGACACCGCAACCGCGGCCGGTCGGTCTTCCATTGATCCATGACGTACAAGCCGCCGTTGGGACGGCACCACCAGCCGTAAAACTGATCGGACATATGGTGGAATGCCGGCGGCGCCCGCTTGACGAAAACCAAGCGGTCGAAATCCAGCAAGGGGTTGGCCCGGCTCATCCGTCGTATGGCTGCGCACACTGTGAAATAGACGGCCTGCCTTGCTTCCGACGGCAACTCCGGGTCCCTAGCAATGCTTCTCTCGGCCTCTTGAAGCACCTGAAGCTCGCGGCGCACCGCTGTTTCCGCCTCGGCCGACAGAGGCATTTGCAACAGTGCCGCGGCGAGTTTTTTGCCACGCTCGACCCATGATTCTACCGGGTAAAGAAGTTCGGATTCGGCGGTTCCGGGAAGGGGGTGTTTGACCGACCACGGACTGACGCTGCTTTGAAGGGCGGGCTTTCCCAGGGCGATGTTGGCGGCGGAAGCGTCGCGCGAGACGTATACCTCCACTTCGTCCAAATGAAAGTACTGCGTATCGGCAAGCTGGAGGCGTATGAATCTTCCTGCGGCGCCGTTTATCGCAACGCGGAGAGGCTTGCCGTCCGGCACACCCTGGAACAACGACCCATCGTGCCGATACAGCTCCCGCCAGGTCATGCCGTCATCGGATATCAGAACGCACAGTTTGGCGGCGCGGGCGGCGGTCCCGCCGTCGCACCGGTTGAAAATCAGCACGTGATCGATCGCATGGGCCTCTCCAAGGTCCACTTGCCACCAAGGCTGAGCCTCCATTTGCGTGTGAAATCCCCACTTGCCGTCTTTGATGCCGTCGCACGCACCGCGGGCATCCTCTTCCGGAGTGACGGGCAGGACGCGCGTATCGACGCCGCTTCGCAATTCCGCTTGCCTTAGCCAGTCGCGAATCAGCATCGCTTCGCTGATCCTCGCCTCTTCCCACTCGCCGCTGGCGGCGCCGGCCGCGAGGTCGGAAGCCGCGACTCCGCCGGCCAAGGCGAGGAAGCCTAGTCCCACCACGACGAGGAGTGCCGGCCCAAAGCTCGAATTGATCCCTTTTGGGGCGGTACGGTTGCCGGTGGCGCGGAAGCTGTTCGAGGGCAAGGCCGATTTCATGATTCTCCTCCCAGTGGATCCGTCCCCGTTACAGGATGCTCGAGGTCTGACCTTTGCAGTACGTAACCGCACGGTCGTGCGGCACGCTGGTTCCCAGGGAGCTATTTGGGCAACGGCGTTCCCGTGTTCCGATCGAAACGATCGGGCGTCAGTGTCGAAGGGACGGCATCGCCGGTGCGCTGCATCCACTCTTCCAACGCAGTTTCCAGTTCGCGGCGAATCTCGCGGATCTCCGGACGCCCCGCCAGGTCATGCAAGTTGTGGAAATCCGCCTGAGTATCATACAACTCGATCTCGGATGTCGGAAGGACGAAGCATTGCATTTGCTCAGGCGGCAGTTGTCCGGCATCGCGAAGTCTCCGCATGGCCTGAAACGTGGGGCTTCGCACGGCGTCGGCGGGAGGCGTCCGCGGCATGTCCTTCACCCAGTTACGAATCAAGAGATACCGTTCGCTTCTTACCGCCCGCTCGAAGGCCCGGTAATCGTGCCAATTGTGTTCCGAGAAGACGTAGTCGCGAATCTTCGCATCCGGGTTTTCGAGAAGCGGTACCATGCTGACGCCTTGGAACGAGGTCGGAACGTCGAGGCCCGCCAAGGTCGTCAAGGTGGGAGCAAGGTCGATCGAACTGACCAAGGCCTTGCACACGGTGCCGGCGTGACGATTTCCGGGAAGACGGACGATGAGCGGCGTTCGCACTCCACTGTCGAAAACGGTGGTCTTGCACCGCGGGAAGGGACGCCCGTTGTCCGACATGAAGATTACCAAGGTGTCATCCCAAACGCCCTGCTCTTCCAACTCCTCTCGAACCTTGCCCACCCATTGATCGAGTCGCCCGATTTCGTCGTAATACATGGCCAGGTCCCGTCTCGTCTCGGGGACGTCGGGCAAATAGGGAGGTACCACGACGTCGCTCTCGCGATGCGGCGGATCGATCGTTCCCGGCGCATAATCACGATGCGGGTCCGTCGTGGCCAGCCAGGCGAAAAACGGGCGGCTCTTGTCGCGTTCCCGTAAGACGGGCAGCCAAAAGCCGTAGGCGCCGTCTCCGCCGCCCTCGCGGACCGTATCGAATTGAGGTTTGACTGCGTTTCCCAAATGCCACTTACCGGCGGCCATGGTGAAGTATCCGGCCTGACGGAGAGGCGTTGTGAGTAGGATTTGAGAGCCGGGCAAAGGTTGATGCAATTCCGCCGCCCCCGTAGCGTGCGGATACCGGCCGGTCAAAATGCTCGCTCGACTGGGGCTGCACGAGCTGCATGTGAGAAACGCTTGATCGAAGCGGATGCCTTCCGCCGCCAGACGATCGATATTGGGCGTACGAATATGCGGGTGGCCGTAGGCGCCGCAGTCTTCGCAGGCCATATCATCGGCGATGATGATCAGGAAATTCGGCAGTTTGCCGCCGGTGTCCGTCCCAGTCGCGGCTGGAAGCGGCGTGAACCCGCCTAGAGCCCACGGCAACAGCCCCGCCATCCATATGAAAATGGTTCGCCTCATGGCCGATCCTTTTGTGGGTGAGCAAGCCGTACGCAACCCTTTCGAGAAACCCGAGGGCGGAATCGTGCGGGCTGCAAATGCCTCCCTGAACCCCTGCCTCGGTGAACCTTGCCGGCGACAGGTGTGATGATACTCCCGGATCCGCGGCCCCGCAATCTGATAGGCGATAAAGAGAAAGGTGAGAGCACTCTCAATTCTTCCAGGAATTCGCCGGACAGGCTATCACCGAGCACGCGAGGGAGCCCGGTTGATCACACGGGAAAATCGGATTCCCTATGCGTGAGTCGGGATCGGCGGTGGCAACCATTCATTCCAAATGGAGACATCTCTGGCGGTCGCCGCGATCGCCCGGCTTCGTTGGCAAGATAAATCGCTACCGGTACAATGATTTTGCGGTTGGAAACCGTCCGCGGCCGAATCGAATCAGGGTGTTGCCGCCGATCCCGATGGCATCGGCAGGAGTGGTAACATCGTCTTTCGGGCACGTTCGGCCATTTCCCAGCACAAGGTCCCGTCTCATGCTTGCTTCTCCCCTGCCCCCGTCACCATCACCAAACCCCTGTGCTGACCAGTCCGTGTGTCCCGCCCGCCTCTTGAAGGGCCTGACTGACGAGACGAAGACGATCGGGGCCTCCGATTGCTGTCCATGCCCCGTCCTAGAGGATGTCCCGGAAGGATTGGTGATCGTCGATCGCAGTCACCGAGTGCTTTGGGCGAATCGGCGAGCGGAGATGCTTGCGCGAGCCGCAGCGCCCTTGATCGGAAAACATTTTTACAAGGATTTGTTTCCCAACGTGCGGCTCCTGCACGCGGATTTTGCCCCATTGAGTTTCGCCTTTCGTCAACGCCGCTCCACCTCGACCAGTTTCGCCACGTGGGATGGAAGGATCCTGCAATTGGAAGTCATCCCGCGCATCGCCGCCGAGACGTCGCCCACGTGCGCCTTGGCCGTGTTGCGCGATGTCACGGAGGAACGCGAGCCGTGGCAAAGGCTGAACGTTATCTACGAGGCCGGTTTGCAATTGGCCGAGATCGCGCCGCAGGACTTGATTCATCGGACCTCGGCGCAGCGGATAGAACTGCTGAAGGAGCGCTGCCTGAGTTTTCTGCGCGACGTCTTGCATTTCAAGGTGTTCGAGATTCGACTCGTAACGCCGGAACCCTCAAGCGGCCGAATGAAGCTGGTGCAGTTGATCGCGGACGGCATGAGCGATGCGGCCAGCAACCGAACGTTGTACGTCGAATACTCCGGCAGCGGCATCACGGGCTATGTCGCCGCGTCGGGACTGTCTTACATCTGCGACGATACCTTGACCGATAGCCTGTACCTGCCGGGGACCAGCACGTCCCGCAGTTCGCTGACGGTCCCGCTTATCAAGTACGAGACCGGTTTCCAGAAAAAGACCGTCATCGGCACCGTCAACGTCGAGAGCGACAAACCCCGCGATTTCAACGAGAAGGATCGCCTCTTTTTGGAGCTGTTCTCTCGCGATCTGGTGGTCGCGCTCAACGCTCTCGACTTGATTGCGGTCGAGGAACAGCAGGCCCGCAGCAGCATGTTGGAAGCGGTTCACGGTAAGATCGCGCGGCCGGTCGAAACGATTACCAACACGGCGGCTCGTTTGTGGGAGCGATTGGAATCACCGGAGATGCACGCGTTGGCCGAGGAGTTGCGCGAGACGCTGCGGAGCGAAGTGCGAGAAATCATCCGAATGGCTCGGGGGATCAAGGAGGTCGTGTGGAAAGTCGGCGAGACGCTTCCTCCCACCGAAGCCACCCCCACGCCGCCGGAAGCACAAGAGGAACGGCGGCTGGCGGGAAAGCGCTTCTTGGTCGTCCACGAGAACCCCGCCGTCCGAACCGACGTGGATCGCATTCTCTCGGCGGCGGGCGGCCTGGTCGAAACCGCGGCTCGGGGCACGGACGGCCTACGGATGGTTCGGGCCACCGGTCCTGAGGGGGATTACGCCGGCATTTTGGTGGCCAATATCCTGCCCGACATGGGCGGCGCCGACTTCATTCAGAAGGTCGAGGAAATCCTCCGCCGAACGCCGTCGCATTGCGTTATGATCATCACGTTCGGCGTGTATGACCCCGATCACAATCAAGTCAAGGCGAGAAGGCTGGGGGTCAAGCATTTCGTGAGCGACCACGTGGACGTCCAACGTTTGATGACGGTGATCGACGGACTCTTGGAGGAAGAGTCGCAATCTCAGAAATCGGAAAGCGGCTCGGCTTCCGCGTAGATCGCCCGGAGTGCCCGCCCCCGATCGTGTAGCAACGCGTTGGTAACAAGAGGAAAGACGGCTCGAGATCTGGAAGAGGACTGCGGCGTGGAGCTGTTGGCACCGGCAGGCGATCGGTCGTGCTTGGAGGCGGCAATCAAGGCGGGGGCCGATTCGGTGTATTTGGGGCTGCGGGATTTCAATGCGCGAAGGCGTGCCCGCAATTTCTCCCCGGAAGAACTGGGGCAAGCCGTGTCCTTCGCGCATAGCCGCGGCGCGAAGGTGTATCTGACTCTCAACACCGTGTTCGCGGAGCGAGAGCTGCCTCGCGTTCTCGAGGCGTTTCGCTGCGCGGCGGAAGCCGGGGTTGACGCCGTGTTGGTTCGCGATCCTGCCGTTCTCGCGATCCAAAAGCTGATCCCCGACCTGCCGCTGCACCTCAGCACGCAGGCCGCAACCGTCAATTCGGCGGATGTGGCGGCGGCTGCCGAGCTGGGGTTCCGCCGCGTGGTTCTCGGCCGGGAAATGTCCCTGGAGGAAATTCGAGCGGCTGCGGCGACGCCGGGCATCGAAACGGAGGTCTTTGCACAAGGTGCCCTTTGTTTTTCCGTCTCGGGCCGTTGCCTCATGTCAAGTTGGGTCGGCGGACGCAGCGGCAATCGGGGCACGTGCGCCAGCCCCTGCCGCGTACCCTGGACGGTTGCGGGCAACCCGGCGGGCAATCCGCTCTCCATGCACGACCTCTGCACTCTCGAGCAACTGGGGGCCATCCGCCGGGCCGGGGTCACCGCGCTGAAGATCGAAGGCCGACTAAAAAATGCCCGGTGGGTCGAGACCGCCGTATCGCTCTATCGCCGCGCGCTCGACGGCGAGGACGCCGATCGTTTAACTGAACAGGCGCTGCGACTGGCCGATTATACGGGTCGCCGATTGACGGCGGGTTTCTTGGAAGGAGTGTATACCGAACTTACCGGCACGGATGCGGGACGTGCGAGTTCCCGAAACGGCTGCGATGCGGCGATGAACCTCGAGACGTCCAGCGCCGAAGCCGACAGCTCGACCGATGAAGCGACGCCCGAGCAGACCAAGCCGGGACGCGAGCAAGGTTTCCTCTTTCAAGTCTTGTGCGGAGGTCCCGAAATCCGCTGCCGGTTACAATGGGACAAATGGGCGGCCGAGTGGGAGTATCCGAAGAGCCGCGTCGTGCGAGCGAACAAGGCGATTCCGGTTTCGCAACTCCTGGAGGCCGTAGCCTCCCGCGCATTCCACGGCGTATCGGCGGAGAGGCTGCTGACCGACCTTCCGGACTACCTCTTGGTGCCGCGGACGGCCAATGCGGCCGTGGAACGGTTGGCGGCGGAAATCGCTCGGGCCAAACGCAACGAACATCGGCAAACGGATTGGCAACCGCCGGCGGAAATCACGGAATGGTTGGGAATGCCCGGTGAAAGCAACCCGAACATGCGCACCCTCGGTTCCCCGCCGAACCGGGTACGTCTTGCAGCCGATCAAGTCGCCTCTTTCGTCGCCGAAATTGCGGGAGTGGACGTGATCGTGGAAAACGCCGCGCCGGAACGGATTCCCGAGCTCGCGGCGGTTTGCCGCAAGCGTCGCTTGATCCTCGCCACTCCGCCCGTATGCTTCGAGTCGCACGTCGAAGAAATGGCTCGGCTCATCGAGCGGTGCCGCAAGGCCCGGTGCGGTTTGGAAGTGAATAGCTGGGGGGCCTGGCATCTGGCCCGCGAAGCCGGAACAGCCTTTGAAGCGGGGCCCGGCTTGGCCGTCCTCAACAGCCTCGCCGCCGGCGTCCTTCGTCGCCTCGGGGCAAGCTGCGTCACCGTCTCGTACGAAGCGGACCGCCGGCAACTGGAAGCCCTATCCGCCTCGTGTCGGGTTCCCATGTCGCTGTACATCTTCGGAAGACCGCCGCTCGCATTCAGCCGCGTGGAACTGCCGGAGGACTATCTGGAACGGGAATTCGCCGACCGTCGCGGTCTCCGCATGATTCCTCGCCGCGAAGCGGGCATCTGGACGTTTCGTCCCCGGGATCCGTTCGACTGGCGCGACCTTGCCAACGGCAAGATCCGTGCCCGGCATTTGGTCGTGGATCTCACCGCCTCAACCGATCCCGTCTCCGAATGGCTCGATCGCCGCCGCCGATTTGACCGCTTCCGATTCAATTATGATCGGACCTTGCATTAGCCCGCGGACCGGGTGTTTTGGGCGTGGGACCTTCGTGTTATCCTATCCATCCGGATCGGCGGGGGGGAGTCGTGCCGAGAGCGGCGACGGCTGGTGTTCGGCCACGCCTGCCGAAGAGCCGGCCGCTCCCGTATTTCCTGATTCGGCGCTGGTGAGTCCTCGCGAGGGTTCACACTTGGGAACCGTGCCGCGATCACCGATGCCGATCGTGAATCCTTTTTCCTTTTTCGGAGAGACGGTGCGATGCGATTGAGACTCGCGGCGATCTGCGCGACGGGGATTCTTGTGAGTTCGGCGGCGCTGCCCGAAAATGCAGCGACCGCGAAAACTCGCCCCAATGTGGTCGTGATATTGGCGGATGACCAAGGCTGGGGAGATCTTCGCAGCCGGGGGAACACGAATCTGGAGACTCCGAATCTGGATTCCTTGGCGCAACAGGGGGCGAGCCTCGAGCGTTTTTATGTGTGCCCCGTTTGCTCCCCCACGCGAGCCGAATTCTTGACGGGAAGATACCATCCCCGGGGCGGCGTCCGCGACGTCACCCGAGGCGGAGAACGCCTAAATCTGGATGAGTACTGCATCGCCCAGGCCTTCCAATCCGCCGGCTACGCAACCGCGATATTCGGGAAATGGCACAACGGAAGCCAATATCCTTATCATCCGTTGGCCCGCGGCTTCCAGGAGTTCTTCGGCTTCACATCGGGCCACTGGGGCATTTACTTCGAACCTCCGTTGGAGCACAACGGCGAATGGGTTCGCGGAACGGGATACATCACGGACGATCTGACGGATCGTGCCATTCGTTTCGTCGAGGAAACCGGCGACCGCCCGTTTTTCTGTTACTTGGCCTACAATACGCCGCATTCGCCGTTCCAGGTTCCGGATCGTTTTTATGACAAGTTTCGCGACAACCCAATCGAGTTGAGGTATCCGGGGCCGGAGCCGGAAAACATCGACGTCACGCGTGCCGCGTTGGCGATGTGCGAAAACATCGATTGGAACGTCGGCCGCTTGCTCGCAGCGATGGAGCGCCGCGGCGTCAGCCGGGACACGATTGTCATTTATTTCTCGGACAACGGCCCCAATTCCGCTCGCTGGAACGGCGGCCTTCGAGGCCGCAAAGGGTCCACGGATGAGGGCGGCGTCCGGTCCGCTTGCTTTGTCCGCTATCCCGGCGTGATTCCCGCCGGTCGAAAAATCGCGCAAGTGGCGGCGGCCATCGATCTGTTCCCAACCCTCGTCGATTTGACGGAGATTTCGTGCGATCCTCCGAAGCCCTGGGACGGCATGAGCTTGGCTCCCTGGCTCCTGGGACGGCGCGAAGATACGGTCGATCGCAGGATCTTTTCGCACTGGAACGGCCGCGTCAGCGTGCGTACGCAGCGATTCATTTTGGATCATCAGGGACGACTCTACGACCTGGACAATGACCCGGGGCAAAAAGTCGCCGTCCAAGACCGATTCCCGGAGATTGCCGCCGAGTTGAGCCGAGCGGTGGAGGAATGGCGCAAGGAAGTACTTCCGGATACAGCGGACGATCGACCTTTCCCTGTGGGCTACCGAGAGTATCCGACCACGGTGTTGCCGGCTCGCGACGGCGTGCCTACCGGCGAAATCCGGCGGAGCGCCCAGGCGCCGAACTGTTCGTTTTTCACCCATTGGAAGAACCTTTCCGATACCGTGACCTGGAGCGTGGAGGTACACACTCCCGGCGAGTACGAGGCCGTTCTGCTCTACACGTGCGCGGCCTCGGATATCGGATCGGTGGTGGAGCTTTCTCTGGGATCGGCGCAAGTGACGGCGACCATCAGCGAGCCGTTCGATCCGCCCCTTCGAGGCGCGGAATTCGACCGCGTGCCGCGTGCGGGAGAATCGTACGTCAAAGATTTCAAACCCTTGACCCTGGGTACCATGCGACTGCCGCCGGGGCGGGGAACCTTAACTCTGAAAGCGAAGCACATTGCGGGGGAACAGGTGGCCGACGTTCGCGCCGTAATTCTCCGCCTGTTACCGTGACCCTTCGGCGTCTGCCCTTTTTCCCAATCGCCGTCGTCACGGCAACATCCATGCTGGGAACGGCAAACAGCGCGGTTCCCGGCACCGTGGATTCGTTCCCCGGCCGCAGTGCCGTCGCGGATTCGGTTTGTTTTACTTTCTGAGGATGACCTTGGATCATTGCAAGCGCCTACGCGAAGATGCGCTCCGGATTTGGCGGGCCGGCGTTGAGGCCGTCCATGCCGATCGGCTTGTTCGACGTAACGTCCGAATCGAGGACGGGTACCTGGTTTTTGGAGAGTTCGATCCGCTTCGAATCCCGTTAGCATCCATCGGCAGCATTGCGGTCGTCGGGGCGGGCAAGGCCGGAGCCGGCATGGTGGCCGGGATCGAGTCGGTTTTCTGTCCGACCTGGGCGGATCGATTGCAACTCGGCGGTTGGGTCAACGTCCCCGACGATTGTGTCCGTTCTACTCGGCGGATTCACCTTCATCCGGCGCGTCCCGGCGGCGTGAACGAGCCGACCGTCCAAGGTGTTCGGGGCACCGAGCAGATTCTGGCGATCGTACGCAATTTGACTGCTCGCGACCTTTGTATCTGTTTGATTTCCGGCGGCGGTTCCGCGCTGCTGCCATTGCCCGCGCCGGGAGTTACCCTGGACGACAAGCTGAACGTGACGCGACTTCTCAGCAGTGCCGGCGCGAATATCGCAGAGTTGAATACGGTGCGCAAGGCGCTAAGTCTCGTCAAAGGGGGAGGTTTGCTGCGAGCCTGCGGTGCCGGAACGCTCATCTCCCTGATCATTTCCGATGTGCTCGGCGACCCGCTGAGCCTCATCGCATCCGGTCCAACCGTCGCCGATCCCGTCCGTCCCGACGAGGCGCTCGCGGTTTTGGAAAAGTATCCGGAGGTCAAAGCCGCCTTGCCTTCTCATCTGATCGCTTGGCTTCAGAGCGGAGGAAGGACGGCTGCCGTCGGCGACGAAGCAGGGCCGCAACGTGTCCATCATTTCGTCATCGGCAACAACGCCGTCGCGGTCGATGCCGCCGCCCTGGAAGCCGAGAGGTTGGGCTATCGGCACGCCTGCGTCAGCAGTCCGTGCTTAGAAGGCCCTGCGGAAGCAATCGGCACGCAGCTCGCCGAACAAGCCTTGGACATGCGTGCCGGGCGCACCGTAGACTGCTTGATTAGTGGCGGAGAGCCGACCGTGCGATTAGTGCCGGCCGAGATCCGCGGAAGAGGGGGCAGGAATCAACAACTGGTTCTGGCGGCGGCACAGGCCCTATGGCGGGACGGCGCTCGCGGCATCGCACTTCTCTCCGGAGGGACGGACGGCGAAGACGGACCCACCGACGCGGCGGGAGCCATCGTGGATGCCGACGTTCTTGCGAGGGCCAAGGAGCTGAGCCTTGACCCCGCCGTATTCCTCGAACGCAATGACGCCTACACTTTTTTCGAAAGAACGGCGGGGCTGATTAAGACCGGCCCGACTCACACCAACGTCTGCGATATCAGGGTGATTCTTGCCCGGAAGGAATGAAGTTTCTCTCTGCGGAGTCTGGTGCAAACGGTAGGACGGCTTGTGGAACCGATCGGTCTGCTTGGCCGCGAATCGGCGCGTAAAAAGCAGGGTTCCGTACGTTCCCGAAGAAGTCGCCCAAGCTCGAAGACCGACCTATGCGGGGGCGAGAACCAGGCGACACTCCCCTTGTCATAAGTGCGGAATTGGTAGATGATAATGATAATTCACGCGACAAGGGGGATTTTCTGCGCACCCTATCCCTTTCAAGGAGGTTTGCGGAATGCGGCGACCGATCGTGGCCGGTAACTGGAAAATGAATCTGGATCGAGCTTCCGCCATTGCCTTGGCCAAGGCGGTAGTGCAAGGCGTCGAGTCATTTCCGGGAGTTGACGTGGCTCTGTGCCCGCCGTTCGTTTACTTGTCCGCGGTGGCGGAGGCGGTGGCCGGTTCTCGCGTAGCACTCGGCGCGCAGAACTTGTATCCGGAGCCGAAGGGTGCCTTTACCGGCGAAATCAGTCCCCTCATGCTAAGGGATGTCGGCTGCACGTTTGTGATCTTGGGTCACAGCGAACGCCGTGCGATGGGGGAATCCAGCGACTTCGTCAACGAGAAGGTCCTGGCGGCGCTCGAGGCGGGGCTCAAGCCGATCGTGTGCGTCGGCGAGACGTTGCGTCAACGGAAGGAAAACAAGACCTCCGCGGTCATTCGTCGCCAGGTGGACGGCTCGCTGGCCGGTTTGTCGGCCGAACAATTGTCGCACTGCGTCATCGCTTACGAACCGGTTTGGGCGATTGGGACGGGTGAAAACGCCACTCCCGAGCAAGCCGAGGAGGTCCAGGCCGAAATCCGGCAGTTGATTTCCGTCCGCTACGGCAAAGACGCAGCGGACGCACTCCGAATTCAGTACGGGGGAAGCGTGACGCCGGCCAATGCCGAGAGCTTGATGAAGATGCCGGACGTCGACGGCGGTTTGATCGGTGGTGCAAGCTTGAAGGCGGATAGCTTTCTCGCCATCGTTGCGGCGGCACAAAATTGCAAGGCCTCGTGAGGCCGACGGGCGGCTCCCCCTCAGCGTTCGGAATAAGGCTCAGAACGGCGATACCACGACCATGAAAATCATTTTTTTGATCCTGCTTTCCGTCACTGCCGTCTTCATGATCCTGCTGGTACTCATCCAGCGAGGGAGGGGCGGAGGGCTTGCCGGCGCTTTCGGCGGGATGGGCGGTCAAAGCGCTTTCGGCGCCAAAGCGGGGGATACGTTTACCCGGATCA